>Ga0209510_1000195_pt1 | contig 92517 bp, 84 predicted proteins | sample BiotimSIPDNA_FD_185749 | JGI IMG/M metagenome (GOLD analysis project Ga0209510, IMG submission 185749) | Anaerobic biogas reactor microbial communites from Washington, USA - Biogas_R1 time_0 SIP DNA (SPAdes) (version 2) | ecosystem: Engineered > Bioreactor > Anaerobic > Unclassified | place...
GCTTGTTCTGCGCATAGTCACTTTTTTTATCAAACATATGAAAACTCCGTTTCGATTTTTGAGTTCAAAATCGGAACGGAGGGGGGCGGAGACCGGCATCGGGTTATTGGTGTATGCCCATATAAAGCGGAAAAGAATTTTTCGCATTGAACCCGCAATTCTGGTGACAAACAAAAAAGGGCAGTATTATGCCATAATATGCAAAATACTGCCCTTTGGTATAAAGCTATTAGGTATCTGCTGTCGGCACATAGTGTGCCGTCTTTATTTCGCCCTCCAGAAGAATTTGTAAGAGGTTTCCATAGTAAGTCCTTTCTTTGTCACTTCTTGACGCGAAAGCCTCACTGATCTGCAAAACTCGCTCATTGAAAGCCAACAGACAAACAAGAACCTGTCCTATACTATAAAGGACAGGTTCTTGTTTGAACTGGCAACCAGGCTATCTTAGCGTTTACTGCACCTTAGACCCTTGGCTTTGCGTCCCCATCTTTCGAAAGGTTTGCTCTTGTTTTTATCTTGGTTAAGTTTTTAAATTCTTATTAAACTAAAAGCTTTGTTCACTACTTACTTTCAAAGTGTTTTGGTTACTTATTTAACTCTAGGCTGCGGTAACATAGAATATTTCCGCCCGAGAATCCGATGCCCCAGCACTGTCCTTCGCAAAAACCGCTACATAGACTTTATATTCAGTCCCGGATTTCCCATTATAATAGATTGTATTACCATAGTTATAAGCGTTGGTTCGGGTCATTCCATCGTCGTTCTGCGAAAAACTTTTAACATATGTCCAAGATGAACCGCTTTTTTCGTAAATTGTAATGGCTTGGGCTCCAATTATAGCCATCTTGTAAGATGCAGTGATTGAGAACTCTATAGCAATTTGACTGTTTGACGTTGGTACAACATCCATAAAATACGAGCTAATCTGGTCGCTTGCATTAGTGGCCGCATAAGCCGGAACTGTCATTGAAAAAGAGCATACAAGCAAAAGGATAGTTATAAAGAACCTTCTTTTCTTCATTTTTTTACTCCTCGTAAATTGAATCAATCATTTTTTTTAACTCAGTCACAGATAATGTAGTGCTAATTGAGCATTCTAGTGAATCAACATACCAAGCGGCCGTGATATTATTGTTGTTTTGAAAGATGTAATGTTCAATATTTCCAGACATAAGTCTTGACAGAGTACATCTGCCGAGATAGTCGTTTCCGAGCGGATATTCTTTGGAGATGCCGGCGTATTTCAAGCTCATGTTGACCTGCTCGGGATCGTTGGGTGCAATGACGGGTGCAAGGATACCCGCGAGAACTACCAGAGATATCACGGCAACGCAGACCATTGCTATGGGGTCATGCTTTATTTTTTTTAGAGCATTCATAGCTAAGCCTTTCTCATTCTCGGATTGACCACTGCGTTGATAACATCTGAAAGAATGTTAAAGAAGCAGTAGAACAGCGCGATTAGAAGTATATACGCCTCTATGATTGGTATGTCCCGGCTGAAGACCGCGGTGACGCACAGCCGGCCAAGGCCCGGCCAAGCAAACACGTTTTCGATTACAACGGTACCGGCTACCATTCCGGGGATAGCCATTGAAAAAGCCGTGATGACCGTTTGAAACGAATTGCCGAGAATGTGCCTGGTTATTTTTTGCTCTCTCACGCCGTTGGCGCGGAAAAAGTAGACATAGTTTTCATTTATATTGTCCAGCATGGAATTCCGGATCATCCTGAAGTAGAAGCCGCAGTAGCCTATAGACATTACAAAGGTTGGAAGAATGAAGTTTTTGAACGAGCCGACGCCGCTTGTAGGCAGCAGCCTGGTTTTTACCGAGAACAGCCAGACACACAGTATTCCAATCCAGTATGCGGGCATCGCGGATATGATGAACATGATAAATCTGGTCAGCCGGTCGAAGGCGCGCCCCTCCCATATGGCACACAGCACGCCGAGAATCAGCGAAAACAGCACGGTTGTTATCGTCGTCGCTATGGCCAGCTGGAAGGTATATCTGAACGCCGTAAAAACGCTTTCGCTGACGTCCTTTTGAGAGACGTATGACTCCCCGAATTCGAATTTTGCTGCGTTTTTCAGCCAGTTCCAGTAGCGGACAAGAAACGGTTTGTCAAAGCCGTATTCAGCGTTTGTATGCTCAATCAATTCGTCGGTAATAAGCGGTACGCCCTGCGCTTCGAGGACGACGACGGCGGGCTTGTCTGTTGACAAATTTATCAGAGCGAAGGCGCAAAATGAGACAATGAAGAACATGGGTATCAGGAATAAGAATCTTTTAATTAAATAACCACGCATTGTTCGTTCCCTCTAGAAACTATTGTGTAAGTCCCGCCGTTATATGCGGCGGGACTTGTGACTGATTGTACGGTTTTAAGGCTCAATAGCTGTAAACGCTGAAGGGCACGTCGTACTGCGTATATCCGAAGTCAACGCCCTTGAGGTCTGCGCTGGTGACGATGGAGGACTTTGAGTAGGACAGCGGTATGAACGGGCACTCATTATGCAAAATCGTAAGCATTTTAGTGTAGTATTCCTGCCTGCTGTCCTCGTCGACGGAGACCAGCGCCTTGTTTATAAGATCGCAGAGCTCGTCATAGCAGCTTAGCGCTACAGCGCAGTTCTTAAAGGAGTTTTCGGCAAAGATGCCGGTAACGGTGCTCTGCGGGTCGTAGGGGGTTCCCCAGGAACAATCAAGCAGAAGGTCAAACCTTCCGGAACCGCGGTAGTCATAAATTGAGGATTTGTCTGCCGCAACAAGATCGGCCTTAATTCCGGCGTCCTTGAGATTGGACTGAATGTATTCACAGATCTCCTTATTTGTGGCCACACTGCTGTTGTAGAGCAGTTCGAGCGTGAGTGTCTGACCGTCCTTGGCATAGTAGCCGGTAGAGTCGTCCATTGTCCAGCCGGATGTCTCGATATAGCTCTTTGCCTTTTTGGTGTCGTAGCCCCTTTTCTCAAGGTCTACGTCACAGTAAGGTGCGCTCTTGGGGAAGATCGTCTGAGCGGGAGTCTCCATACCCTCGAAGATGTATTTGCACAGCTCGTCGCGGTTAATTGCATACCAGACCGCGAGCTTTATGTTGTTGTCGGATATAACCCTGTCGGTAAGAGAGTTTGTCAGAAGATATCTCGATGCGATAGGGTCGCTGTATTTTACTTGGTAATTGCTGTCGCTTTCGAGGGAAATAATAGCCTCCGGGTCAATCATGCCTGTGTAATATGTACCGAACAGGAAATCAATTTCACCGTTCTTGAAAGCTAGAAGAGTCGTTTCGCCCGAGGGCATTACCTTGAAGGTTACGGTCTTTATGGCCGGGGCACCGTCCCGGTAGTCCTCGTTTGCCTTGAAGGTCGCGTACTGGTCCTCAACATGCTCGTCAAGGACATATGGACCGGTACCTGCATAATAGGACACGCCGTTTTTGGTTTCACCGTCTATAAAGGATTTGGGAGACATCATGCGGTAGGGCCTGACAAGAGCGAGCTCCGTCAGCGTCGGATAGTAGGCCTCCGAGAGGACAAGGTTTACGGTTTTTTCGTCAACAACATCGCAGCTGACGATTTTTGTGCTGAGGACGAGCCAAGAGTGTCTGGACGCATTTTTCTGCACGGCATTGATGTTGTCCTTAACGGCCTGCGCGTTGAACGGCTCTCCGTCCGTGAATTTGACGTCTTCTCTGAGATGGAAGGTGTAGACCTTACCGTCCTCGGACAGCTCCCAGCTTTCGGCCAGAGAGGGGATGATTTTTCCGCTTTTGTAGTTGACCAGACCCTCAAAAACCATGCCCTGGGCGATCATGTTCCCGTTGTATTCATGTACGTTGATATCGTTTATGTCGCCTGCAACGGCCATGGTAAGCGAATCCTTTTCCGACGACGTCTGTTCTGCGTTGGCGGCGTCATCGCCTGTGCCGCCGACTGCGGCTCCGCAAGCGGAAATTGAGAAAATCAAGGCCGCCAGCAAAACCGAACATATTAATCTTTTCATGTTTTAACTCCTGTATCTATATAATTTGGGTTTGATTTATAAATAGTGGCAGGGATGCGTCCGCCCTTATTTCATTAGAATTTGCGCCGCGCAGCATATCCACGGTGAGGCGGATAAACTGCGCTACTGAGCAAATGAAACAAAATGTACACTATTTCTTAACATTATAATAACTTTTTACCTTTTCCATAAGCCAGGGCGGGGGATAAAATGTGCACGAAATTACCGCGCTGCATACCGCTAATTGTTAGTGATTGTGACGGAATAACAGCGCAAAGCTCAAGTTAAAATAAAGTTCGCAATTAATGGCTCCTATTGACATTGTCTCGGAGGTTCAGCAGAATTGCGGGCTTTTTTATACGTCAAATTAATAACCCCCACTGGGGCTTGTAACAGCATGTTGAAAGTTGTTAAAATATGTCTGATTTTGGTGCATGTGCAGCCTTTCGTAACGGTATTATTTATTATGTTAACATTTAAGAAGGAGTGTTTTTTTGACGATTTTGAAAAATATGTTCTCAGTGGAGCCAATGATAAGGCCGGAACAGGTACAGGGAGAAATTCCTAAATCAATAGCAATCTATAAGGATTATTGGAGTGTGGCCTGGCCTGCCGCGATTGAGGGCGTTTTTCTCAATATTATGCTATTGGCGGATCTGGCTATGGTCGGTACGCTGGGGATTAAGCAGGTAGCGGCTGTTGGAGTCGTAAGCCAGCCAAGGATGATATTTCAGATGCTTGGGATGGCCGTAGGAGTTGCAGTCACAGCAATTGTATCCAGACGAAAGGGTGAAAAAGATATTGTTGGTATGAACAGCTGCATCAAGCAGGCACTGCTGCTCATAACCATCATCTATACTGTGCTGACCTTCTTTGCTGTGCTTTATTCCAAAGAAGTGGTTGCTTTTTCGGGAGCGAATGAGGAATATCTGGACTATGCTTCAGCATATTTCCGATATATAGCGGTTTCCAGTTTCTTCAGAGTTTTATTTACTCCGTTGGTGTCCGCGCAGATTGGAGTTGGAAATACGAAGGTCGTATTGTATTCCAACTTGATAGGAAACATTGTTAATGTAATTTTGAACTATATACTTATATTTGGGAAATTTGGCTTTCCCAGAATGGAAATTGAAGGTGCGGGGCTCGCTACTGCTATTGGGAATGCCGTTATATTTGCCTTGCTATTGAAGTCCGTTATTAAAGGTAAAAACGATATCAATATTCTTAAAGGGAGCGCCAAATTTTCATCCGAATTTATGAAGCCCCTTTTAAATATCGGCAGCAGCTCTTTCATGGAAAACATCTGGGAAAGAGTAGGACTCTTTATTTTCGCAAGGATGATCGCAGAGCTTGGAACTGTCGCTATGGGTATACACCACTATTGTATTCTCTTATGGGATCTATACTATTATTTTGGCATGGGCATGGGCACAGCGAGTTCGTCGTTCTCCGGCAGAAAACTGGGGGAAGGGCGAAAAGACCTCGCCATTATTTATGCTAAGGTTGCGCAGCGCTCCGGAATCGTGGTTTCCTTAATCGCTTGTGCAATTTTTATCTCGACCAGGGAACCTCTGTTTTCCGTCTTTGTGGCTGATCCTGCTGGAGTCAAGCTGGGAGTTGCAGTCATGGGAATTGTAGCTATATTGATCATACCCCAGACATATGCGCAGGTATCGGCCGGTGTACTGCGAGGGGCGGGCGATAACCGCTTTATTGCAATTTATTCTCTTTTTGTCAGTGCAATTTTAAGACCTCTAGCGGCCTACATATTTTCGTTTGGTTTCGGACTTGGACTGAGCGGTATGTGGATTGCATTATTAATTGACGAAACTCTAAAAATGGTTCTTACGAGAATTCGGATCAAGAAAGGGATTTGGCTAGAGATAGAGGTGTAAGAACTCTTTAATGTACCGGCCTGTTTCCGGGGCAAAAGAAATGCTATCTAAGGGCATGACTATAGTAAAAATCTCGCCGGTCAATGGATTTTGTCATTGACCGGCGAGTATGCTGTATTAATTTTAGGGAGCTGGCAGTCTTATTGGCAATATCCGTACCTTTTTAAGCGGCTTTAATTGCTTCCTCAATTAGTTTAGTAGTGCTCTTTACGGCTTCTTGCAAAAAAACTGCATATCCGCGGCTGACATAGCAACTACTTATTAGGCTCTTGCTTCGTCCCTGTTTACAGACGTTTTATTGGAGCGGCTCGAAGTACTCTGCGCCGTGTTTGCAAATCGGACAGATAAAATCGTCAGGCAGCGGATCTCCCTCATATACATATCCACATATTTTACACACATACCCCTTTTTCTTTTCAACATTAGGCTGGGGCTTTGGCTTTATGTGCTCAAAATAATAGGCATAAGTAACTGAAGGGGCCGCAGACAAAAGCTTTGTTTCCGTTACGTCTGCTATGAAAATCGTGTGGGTACCGCAATCAACCATAGAGACCACTTTTCCGGAGATAAAGGCATTCGTATATTTGGGTATATAGATAAGCCCGTTTGCGCTGCGCCGCTTATCCTCCCAGTCCTCAAATTTGTCTACATCCCTGCCGCTCTGGAATCCAAAGTGCCTGAAAACTTTAAACGGAGCTTCCTCAGTAAGAACGGAAACATTAAACTCACCGTTTTTCAAAATCATATCGTGGGTGAGGTTCGCCTTGTTTACGGTGATGGATATGCGCTTTGGGGAATCGGTGACCTGAGTAACAGTGTTTACAATACAGCCGTTGTCCTTGTCCCCATCCTTTGCGGTCAAAATGTATAACCCATAGCCGATTTTGAATAAGGCCAGAGGATCAACAGAACTTTCAGCCTCAGCCGCACCCTGTATCGGCTCAAACTTAGGTATGGTTGCACTGATTGCAGAGACAAGTGCATTGATTTCCTGTTCCTGTGAGGCTTTCAGAGAGGATCTGATACTGACTGTGTTCTCAATATAATTAATATTTTTCAGCGGCTCAAATACTTTTCGCATAAGCTCGCCGCTCGTGGGCGCCCATGATCCATTTTGAATGAATGCAACTGTTCTGTTTTGTATATTGTGTGCTGCGAGGTCGTGCAGCAGGTTTTCCATAGACACAAATATCCCCGCGTTATAGGTCGTTGAAGCGAATACTAGGTGGCTGTAACGAAAAGCCGCGGCTATTATATTCGACGCCGGCGTTACGGATACATCAAACATTACAGTTTTTATCCCTTGCTCACGCAGACGGCTTGATACAATTTCGGCAGCGTTCTCTGTGTTTCCATATACCGAAGCATACGCAATAACAACTCCGGTCTCCTCGGGTGTATAAGTGCTCCATTTCTGATACTTTTCAATATAGTCTCCGATGTTTTTTCGCCAAACAAATCCGTGGAGCGGACAGAGCATATTTATTTCAACAGAAGCCGCTTTTTTTAACAGGGCTTGAACTTGCGTTCCGTATTTGCCTACTATATTTGTATAGTATCTGCGCGCTTCGTGCATATAGTCCTGCATAAAGTCAACTTCATCGGCAAAAATTGCACCGTTAAGGGCCCCGAAGGTCCCAAATGCGTCTGCAGAAAAAAGAATTTTGTCAGTACTGTCATAGGTAACCATTACCTCCGGCCAATGAACCATAGGCGCCATTAAAAATGTAAGCTCATGTTTGCCGGTTTTCAGGTTATCTCCCTCTTTGAGAAGCAAAGTGCGGCTACTTGCGTCAATGTCAAAAAACTGAGCTATCATGTCCGATGTTTTTTTGTTGCACACCAACTTCATTTCGGGGTAGCGCAGCAAAAGCTCCTCTATCGAGGCCGAATGGTCAGGCTCCATATGCTGGACTATAAGGTAATCCAGCTTTTTGCCGTTAAGTACATGTGCAATATTTTGAAGGAATATTTTAGTAACAGCCTTATCTACTGTATCGAATAAGACGGTCGACTCGTCCATCAGAAGGTAAGAATTGTATGAAACTCCGTCCGGGACTGAATAAACGCCCTCAAACATCGCAAGTCTGCGGTCATTTCCGCCTACCCAAGTTATATCCTCGGTCACTTTCTTAACACAGTACATATTGATTCTCCTTTGTAAAAAAGTCAGGTGAAAAGCTATTATTGTTTTAAGTATAGCATATGGGCTTTAAAAGCACAATTTACATTTTTTCTCCACATTTTGAGGTGGTGAACGTACTTTGAAAAGCGATGGCGAACCTCAGCGTTGACGGTCATGGTTTAGGCTTTCATTTGCGTTCCAAAGGCTCTGACAGAGTGCCATACGGCCAGTCGATGATTCCGCCGAAGTCATAGACATCTGTATATCCGATTGCTATCAGCTTTTTCGCGGCCTGTGCGCTGCGGTTTCCTGAGCGGCAGTAAATCAATATTTCGGCGTCAAGCTCCGTCAGCAAATCCGGCATTTTGTCGGTTATGGTTTCATTCGGTATCAAAATCGCGTCTGGAATGTGACCTGCATTATACTCCGCTTCGGTTCGCACATCGAGGATAATTATTTGAGCTCCGCTGTCCATCCTGGCTTTGGCTTCTTCTGCCGTAATCTTTTTATACTCTATGGAGGGAGACTTTGACGTCTGCTCCAAATTGGCTGTTTTCGCCGGCGGTGCTATTATCACCGCAAGGAGCACCCCTAGTAACACTCCATATATGGTCGATATATATGGATTTGCAGTAATTGGACAGCTCCCGTTTGAACATCCTATAAGCTTATAAAACACAAAATACCCAAGAATACCGCCCATCAAAGCTCCTGTCAAATATTTTATCACAGTGCTCTATCTCCTTTATAATTATTATTTAAGCCTGTACCTTATATTAGTGATTATAAAGCAGATCAATATAATCTGCTGTGACTTCATCACTTGATGCGAGAACTGGGCAGAAAATACAGATCGCATTGTAGAAGCTCATACAGAACCTGCTTTATTGTTGCGCACAGACTTTCCGCCATACGCTTTGCTGATAAAATTCTGGTTACAGGGGATAAAGGGATAATAGAGCAGGGCAGCCATGAGGAGCTGTTGAGGATGAACGGCCGTTACAGGGAAATGATTCAGACCCGCTATGGTTGACGGCGAGATAATAATTTTACTGCCGCTGTATTTGTATACGGCTCATCCATTGATGCCGGTATTCGTAAGCAGATAGAGGATGCCGGCATAACCACAATATCTCTGGATTTTTTCGCTCAAGTGATATTCCGACAGAGATCATTACCCTTGGACAGATGCTGAAGAGGGTAAGCTGGCTCAGAAATATGTCGATTATGTCACAAAAGCCACAGATGATTGTAAAAAACTGCTCCAGTACAAAGATGATTCTGGGGCAGGGCGTGACAGACACAACTGCTTACCTGTTTTCTGCGTATTGTGATGTGCAGTAAGTGCCGCTTGTTGATGCAATTACACAAAAGGGCAATGAAGCTCAAAACCATAAGTAGCAAAAATTTTGCTGTATAAGATTCAAAATTTTCACTTGACAAGTGCGATAGTTTATGATAATTTGAAAAAAATTTAATAGCGAACTAAACTGTTGAAGCGGAGATAACGTTGATAATGCTCCTACAGAGAACCCGTGGTGCTGAGAATCGGGTGGAAAACATATCATCAAATGGACCGCTGAGGGCGCAGTCAAAAGCGAAAGCTGAGTATTCTGCGACGTGTGGGCATACGTCAGTTGCCGGGGATATGTTGGTATCCTGTAAAGTGTACGGCATTGCCGTAAAACAAGGTGGCACCACGGGTAATTTTGTTTATTCGTCCTTGATAGATCTTTAATGATCTGTCAGGGACTTTTTTTATTGCTCAAAGGAGGGAAGTCATGGTGAAGCCAAGTCTTAGCGAAATCAGAGAAGTTGCCGCAACGGGAGATTACAGCGCTGCTCCTGTGAGCACAGAGATGATGTCCGACATCAGGACGCCGATAGAGGTACTCAGAATATTAGAAAATGTATCAAGCCACTGCTATATGCTGGAATCCGTACCGGGAAGCGAAAAATGTGGACGCTACACATTCCTCGGCTTTGACCCAAAGCTTGAGATAAGCTGCGTTGATCACCAAATGAGGATTGGTTCGTATTCCTTTGAGACGGATGACCCCGGAAAGCATATCCGTCGGCTGCTGTATGCATATAAAAGCCCGAAGTTTGACTATCTTCCGCCTTTCGCCGGCGGCCTTGTAGGCTATTTTGCGTATGATTTTTTAAAGTATTCGGAGCCTGTACTTGATCTTTATACCGAGGATACGGATGGGTTTAAGGATCTTAACCTAATGCTTTTTGATAAAGTCATCGCGTTCGATAGCTTCAGGCAAAAAATTATTCTAATTGCAAATATGGAGCTTACAGATATAGAAAAAAACTACAAAAAGACTGCAACAGAGCTTGAAAACCTGCGAGACCTCATAAAAAACGGAGAGCCATGTCCGGATAAACCCGGGAAGCTCACCAGCGAAATATCTCCTCTTTTCGATAAAAGGCGTTACTGCGAAATGGTGGAGAAGGCAAAGCATCATATACGCGAAGGGGATATTTTTCAGATTGTTCTTTCAAACAGACTGGAGGCTGGATTTGAGGGGAGCCTTCTGAACACATATAGGGTGCTGAGGACAATAAATCCCTCGCCATACATGTTCTTTTTCTCTTTCTCGGACATCGAGGTTGTGGGGGCGTCACCGGAAACCCTTGTGAAGCTTGAAAACGGAGTGCTGCACACATTCCCGCTTGCAGGAACGCGTCCCCGCGGTAAGACGGCGGCGGAGGATACGGCTATGGAGCAGGATCTTCTGAACGATCCAAAGGAGCTTGCGGAGCATAACATGCTGGTGGATCTGGGGCGTAACGATATCGGCAGAATCAGTAAATTTGGGACAGTTGAGGTAGAAAAGCTCCGCAGCATAGAGCGTTACTCCCACGTCATGCACATAGGTTCAAGCATACGCGGCGAGATACGTGAGGATAAGGACGCGCTTGACGCGGTGTACGCCGTCCTTCCTGCCGGTACTCTTTCCGGTGCACCCAAGATACGTGCCTGTCAGCTGATAAATGACCTTGAAAACAACAAGCGAGGAATCTACGGCGGAGCCATCGGCTATATAGATTTTACAGGCAATCTCGATACCTGTATTGCAATCCGCATGGCTTATAAAAAAAACGGAAGGGTGTTCGTCAGAAGCGGCGCGGGTATCGTCGCGGATTCCGTTCCGGAGAATGAATATCAGGAATGTATAAATAAGGCAGAAGCACTGGTCAATGCTCTTAAAATTGCTGAGGAGTTGGAGTGATGATTCTTCTTATTGATAATTATGACAGCTTTTCATACAACCTTTATCAGCTAATCGGCTCAATCGATCCTGATATCACAGTGATACGGAACGATGCAATGACGGCTTATGAAATCCGCGCTTTGGAACCGGATGCCATCGTTATCTCACCCGGTCCAGGAAGACCGGAGAACGCAGGAATAAGCATTGAAATCGTTCTGAAGCTCGGGAGCCTTTATCCTATACTCGGCGTCTGTCTCGGACACCAGTCTATATGCAGAGCATACGGAGCGCAGCTTTCCTACGCCAAGGAGCTGATGCACGGCAAGCAGTGCAGGACGCGTCTTGACGCAGACTGTACGTTGTTTAGAGATCTGCCGGAGGTCGTCCCGGTGGCAAGATACCACTCTCTTGCAGCAATTGAGGACACTATGCCTGAATGCCTCAAAGTCACCGCCCGAGCGGAGGACGGGGAGATAATGGGCGTAAAGCATAGAGAATATAACGTCTTTGGTGTACAGTTCCACCCGGAATCCATTATGACGCCGGATGGCCCGAAAATCCTGAGAAATTTTCTTGACTTAGTGAAATGAGTTCACGGAGGGAGCAACAATGATTAGAGAAGCAATCATCAAAATCGTGGATAAACAGGACCTCTCCTATGACGAGGCCTATGCGGCAATGAACGAAATTATGAACGGCGAGACCAGCCAGACACAGAACGCCGCTTTCCTCGCGGCTCTTTCAACAAAAAACACAAAGGCGGAGACGATTGCCGAAATATCCGGGTGCACCTCAGCCATGCGCGACCATGTAACCAAGGTCGATCACGATATGAATGTTCTTGACATAGTGGGCACGGGCGGGGACGGATCCCTAAGTTTCAACATATCCACCACTGCAGCCCTCGTTCTTGCCGCGGGCGGAGTAAAGGTCGCAAAGCACGGCAACCGCGCCGCATCTTCCGCCAGCGGCACAGCCGACTGTCTGGAGGCGCTGGGCGTCAACATTGATCAGGATCCCGCCAAGTGCAGGGAGCTTCTCAGGACAGTTGGGATCTGCTTCCTCTTTGCGCAAAAGTACCATACCTCTATGAAGTATGTCGGCTCAATACGAAAGGAGCTGGGAATAAGAACTGTTTTCAACATTTTGGGTCCGCTGACTAATCCGGCGTCGCCTGCAATGATGCTTCTCGGAGTCTATGATGAAAGCCTTGTTGAGCCACTGGCAAAAGTTATGCCGAGCCTTGGGGTAAAGCACGGACTTGTTGTATATTGTCAGGATAAGCTGGATGAGATCGCGACCTGCGCGCCGACGACCGTCTGCGAAGTAAAGGATGGATACTACAAGACAGACATCATAAAGCCGGAGGACTTCGGCTTTGCCCGTTCGTCAAAGGCGGATCTTATCGGCGGTACGCCTCGGGAGAATGCAAAGATTACATTGTCTATTCTGGGAGGGGAGAAGGGGCCGAAGCGTGATACTGTTTTGATGAACGCGGGAGCCGGGTTTTACATCGCCAGAAAGACCGGGTCCATATCCGAAGGTGTGAAGCTTGCCTCGGAAACAGTGGATTTAGGTAGGGCGATGGCAAAGCTTGAAGAATTCAGAATCGGGTCAAATAGATGATTACAAACATAATGGATATGATCGCCGATTACGCAGAGGTCCGTGTGACAGAAAAAAAGAAAACAATACCGCTCACGGAAATAAAAGCGGCAGCCCTTTCGATGGATTGCGATACAGGCTTCCCGTTTGAACAGGCGCTTTCGGGCGATGATATAGGATTTATCTGCGAGTGCAAAAGGGCCTCGCCGTCGAAGGGAGTTATAGCGCCTGAATTTCCGTATCTTAAAATTGCAGACGACTACGAAAAGGCGGGAGCGGTCTGCATTTCTGTTCTGACGGAGCCTAAGTGGTTTATGGGGCGGGACGAATATCTCAGAGAAATAGCTGCGGCCGTCTCGCTTCCGTGTCTCCGTAAGGACTTCACGGTAGATGAATACATGATCTATGAGGCCAAAACACTTGGCGCGTCTGCGGTGCTGCTCATATGCTCCCTGCTCGACTGTGAGACCATTGAGAAATATATTGATATATGTGACGATCTTGGACTTTCGGTGCTTGTTGAAGTCCATGGAGAGGATGAAATCTCTGTCGCGTTAAAAACGGGCGCTAGGATAATTGGGGTAAATAACCGCGATCTCCGGGACTTCACCGTCGATATCCATAACAGTGAGAGGCTGAGAAAGCTTGTGCCGGAGAGGGTGCTGTTTGTGGCTGAGAGCGGAATAAAAACACCCGGCGACATAGATAAACTCAGGCGTGCAGACGTAAACGGTGTTCTCATAGGCGAAACGCTTATGCGCGCGGCGGATAAAAAGGCAATGCTCAATTATTTGAGAGGTGTGAAATGACCAATACGAAAATCAAAATCTGCGGTCTTATGCGGGAGCGGGATATTGCTTTTGCGAACATCCTCAAGCCCGACTTTATCGGTTTCGTATTCGCTGCGGGAAGCCTCAGATATATAACACCGTATATCGCGGCAAAGCTGCGCATGAAGCTGCTGCCCAGTATTGTAGCGGTCGGCGTTTTCACAGATGAGCCTGTCGAAAATGTAGCTGGGCTTATTCACGGCGGCATCATCGATATGGCGCAGCTCCATGGCCGGGAAAGCGAGGAATACATCGTCTCTCTCCGGCAGCTTACCGGCAGCCCGGTCATCAAGGCGTTCAAGATAGGAAGTGCCGCGGACGTAAGGAGAGCCGCCCTGTCACCTGCGGATTTTATTCTCCTTGATAGCGGTGCAGGCGGAACAGGCGGGGTGTTTGATTGGAGATCGATCCGGGATATCGAACGGCCGTTTTTCCTTGCGGGCGGACTTAACGCGGATAATGTTTCCGCAGCTATGGATTTGTTACATCCATACGCTGTTGATACAAGCTCCGGTGTGGAAACCGATCATATGAAGGACTGTGACAAGATGCAGAGATTTATATCTGCGGTTAGAGGTGACTGAAATGGTGTTTATCCTGAAAAACAATGCACGGAAAGAAAAAATAGACGAATTCATCAAGGGTTGGGAGGACAAAGGCTTTTCGACAATCTGGGCCCCGGGCACCGATCACAACGCGGTGTGCCTTATCGGCAATACCGCTTCAATCGACATGGACGCTGTCGTACATACGACCGATATCGTCGAATATGCCAGGCGTATAACGGAGCAGTACAAGGCAGCGAACAGAACGGTGCATCCTGAGGACACGGTTATAGACGTCGGCGGCGTAAAAATCGGAGGCGGCACCTTCACGGTGATCTCGGGCCCGTGCTCCGTTGAGAGCCGGGGGCAGATACTAACGATAGCAAATTCCGTCAAACACAGCGGCGCCAAAATTCTCCGGGGCGGCGCGTTCAAGCCACGCTCTTCTCCGTATTCGTTTCAGGGCCTTGGCGAGGAGGGACTGAAGCTGCTCCTTGAGGCAAAAAGGCAGTCCGCTATGCCGATAGTGACCGAGATGATGAACCAGACTCAGGTACCCTTGTTCGAGGATGTAGATATTGTACAGGTCGGTACGAGAAACATGCAGAACTTCGACTTGCTGAAGACCGTCGGCAAAATGAAAAAACCTGTGCTCTTAAAGCGGGGGCTTGCAAACACCATTGAAGAACTGCTGATGAGTGCTGAATATATAATGTCTGAGGGCAATTCCCAGGTAATACTGTGCGAACGAGGCATCCGTACCTTCGAGACCGCCGCACGCAATACTCTTGACCTCACGGCTGTTGTTATACTTAAGCAAAAAACTCATCTCCCGGTTATTGTCGACCCGAGCCACGCAACAGGTATGAGTTCGCTTGTGCCTCCGCTTTCAAAGGCAGCTCTGGCCGTTGGGGCTGACGGACTTATTATCGAAACGCACAATAACCCCGCGAGGGCACTGTGCGATGGAGCCCAGTCGCTAGATCTTGAGCAGTTCGATATGCTTATGGACGACCTCAGGCTCCGCGCGGGGCTTGAAGGAAAAACAATGTAGGAGGCGGGAATATGCCAGAATCAAAAGGACGCTTCGGCATACACGGCGGTCAATACATTCCCGAGACTCTGATGAACGCCGTGATTGAACTTGAGGGGGCCTACAATAACTATAAAAACGACCCGGGATTCAATGCCGAGCTCAACACTTTACTTAACGAATATGCCGGCAGGCCGAGCCGCCTTTACTATGCCCGAAAGATGACGGAGGATCTTGGAGGAGCAAAAATTTACCTCAAGCGCGAAGATCTGAACCACACCGGAGCTCATAAGATAAATAATGTACTTGGACAGGCGCTTCTGGCTAGGAAGATAGGAAAAACGCGGCTCATTGCCGAGACCGGTGCCGGCCAGCACGGCGTTGCAGCCGCTACGGCCGCGGCGCTTATGGATATGGAATGCGTTGTGTTTATGGGCGAGGAGGACACAAAAAGGCAGGCTCTGAACGTATACAAAATGCGGCTTCTCGGAGCAGAGGTCATACCGGTCAAAACGGGCACCGCAACACTCAAGGATGCCGTATCAGAGGCAATGCGCGAATGGACAACCCGTATCGGCGACACGCACTACTGCCTGGGCTCCGTTATGGGGCCGCATCCTTTTCCGACGATAGTTAGGGATTTTCAGTCAGTTATTTCAAAGGAAATAAGGCAGCAGATAATGGAAAAAGAGGGCAGACTTCCCGATGCGGTCATCGCCTGCGTTGGCGGCGGCAGCAATGCTATAGGTTCGTTTTATCATTTTATTGGAGACAAGAGCGTCCGTCTTATCGGTTGTGAGGCGGCCGGACAGGGTGCAGATACGTTTGAAACGGCCGCGACAATAAACACGGGAAAGCTTGGCATATTCCATGGTATGAAATCCTATTTCTGCCAGAACGAATATGGTCAGATTGCGCCCGTGTACTCTATCTCGGCCGGACTTGATTATCCGGGCGTCGGCCCGGAGCACGCATATCTCCACGATATTGGAAGAGCGGAATACGTGCCTGTAACCGATGATGAAGCGGTTGACGCCTTTGAGTACCTGTCCAGAACCGAGGGCATCATACCGGCGATAGAAGCGGCGCATGCTTTGGCATACGCAATTAAAATCGCCTCAGAGATGGATAAGGATAAGATAATTGTCATCACCGTTTCCGGTCGCGGCGACAAGGACTGCGCAGCGATTGCAAGATACAGAGGGGAGAATGTCTCAGAATGAGCAGAATTGCAGATGTCTTTAAAAATGGAAAGGCCTTTATCCCGTTTGTGACCTGTGGAGACCCGGACCTCGAGACCACCGGGAAAATCGTCAGCGCTATGGCCGAAAACGGCGCGGACCTTATAGAACTGGGAATCCCGTTCTCCGACCCGATAGCGGAGGGCCCTATTATACAGGAAGCTAATATGCGTGCTCTTTCCGGCGGGGTGACAACTGACGAAATATTTGATTTTGTCAGGAGAATAAGAAAGAAAGTTTCCATACCGATGGCGTTTATGACTTATTCAAACATCGTTTTTTCATATGGCCCTGAAAAATTCATAGCGGCATGCTCTAGAACGGGGATAGGAGGGCTTATCCTTGCTGATTTGCCGTATGAGGAAAAAGATGAATTTGAACCGTTATGTAAAAAGTACGGTATCGACCTCATCTCGCTTATAGCGCCCACTTCGGAAAACCGTATCGCCGTGATAGCCAAAGAGGCATCCGGATTTGTATATATAGTTTCCTCTCTGGGAGTTACCGGCGTCAGAAGTGAGATAAACGCGGACATCGGCGCAATGGTAAAGCTCGTAAGAGAATACACGGATGTCCCGTGCGCAGTTGGATTCGGCATATCCAGCCCCGAGCAGGCGAAAAAAATGGCCGGTCTTGCTGACGGAGTTATAGTTGGCAGCGCAATCGTAAAGCTCGTTGCAAAATATGGCCGCGATTCCGCTCCGTATGTCGGTGAATACGTCCGAAATATTAAAGAGAATATACGGTAGTCATATAGAGTCTGATTGTATCAAAGACGGTTTATTATATTGGACAAGTATGTCTTATGCCGGTATGCTTGTCCAATTTTTTAGTGCGGAAAATTTTTTATGAGTTGTCACAAAATACGACAAAGTCCGCGGTTGGTTTGGGGTAATGTACAGACCTGTGAGGTACAGTAAAAAATAGGTCACAAACGGTAATATATTGTGCATTAATAAGATAAAGTGACAGATTTACGCTCATTTCTCACTAAATATTGTATTTTGAAAGGATTGCTACAGATGGCAACAGTAAACAGCGCATTATTTGTCAGAAGACCCAGAGTCCTCTCGGATTTGATCGGCCCGCATCATGCTGAAAACAGATCGGCATACTTAGTAAAAAAACGTATTAACCTACGCCCGATCGACTACGAAAACTTGATTACAGACATGCTGGTTGAGAGGGATTACATTGAAAAAGTAGCCGAACTCTGCACGGGCAACAGCGAGGTGCTAGAATGTCTTCTCGTTTCTCAGATAGACAGTGACGAGGGAGTTTTGATAGTACCCGGTGAAAATGGGAATGTCCGATTTGCTGCTTATTATGAGGAATAACATTGTTATTATAAATATGGAATCGGAAAAGGAGCAATCGAATGATTACTCCTTAAATTATTTGGACTTGAAGTGGATTAGAAGCCCAATTTTTGATTTAAGTCAAATTGCCTGAGCCCGTTTATTCTTGACCGCTTACCGAAAGAACCTGCATTGGCATAGGTAAGGCTCGATTTTTGTAACTATATATTGAACGGGGGTTGTTTCTGTGGTAAAATTATTATGCTTTTTGTTACATACTGCAAAAGAACGATGTGACGGCGAATTATTATTGTTAGAGGTGCCGAATGGAGAAAATGATCGAGGTTAAAGACCTACAAAAAGCATATGGCGAGATTAAGGCTGTGAACGGCCTTGATTTTTATGTTGAAAAAGGGAAATTATTTGCGTTTTTGGGCCCAAACGGGGCGGGAAAATCTACGACAATAGACATTATCTGCACATTTCTTAAGCCGGACTGCGGAACTGTCATTGTGGACGGTCTGACTCTAGGAAGAGATGATGAAGAAATCCGAAAGATTATCGGCGCGGTTTTTCAGGACGGGGTACTCGACGATCTTCTTACGGTTGAGGAGAACCTCAGAGTCAGGGGCGGTTTTTATGGTCTGCGCGGGAAGGTTCTTAGTGAAGCGGTCCGGCGCACCGCTGAGATGACCGGGATAACAGAACTGCTGAAGCGGCCCTATGGCAAGCTCTCGGGTGGACAGAAAAGGAGATGCGATATAGCCAGAGCGCTTATACATACGCCTAAAATCTTGTTTCTTGACGAGCCGACCACTGGTCTTGATCCCCAGACGCGGAAAGTAGTTTGGGAAACAATAGGTAAAGTGCAGAAGCAGAGCGGTATGACGGTTTTCCTCACGACACATTATATGGAGGAAGCCGCCGACGCCGACTATGTTGTCGTGATCGACAGCGGGGAGATCGCGGCAAAAGGGACTCCTTCCGAGCTGAAGGAGCGGTTTTCAAAGGACAAGCTGCGTCTATCCACAAAGGAAGTGGACGCTGTCTCCAAAATTCTCGGAGGTATGGGGGCAGACTTTGAGCTGACCGCAGATACATTTGAAATCATACTTGAGACGACTCTGAGCTCCATACCGATAATCGAGGCCTGTAGAGATGACATAACGGGTTTTGAGGTTGTAAAAGGTACGATGGACGACGCCTTTATAGCAATTACGGGAAAGGAGATAAGGGAATGACAAGCTTTTGCATAAGAAATCTGAAGGTTTTTTTCAAAGATAAGTCGGCGGTTTTTTTCTCACTTCTTGCAGTGTTTATAATTATTGGTCTGTATGCGCTATTTTTGGGGGATACTTTTTCAAAAGGCTTTGATGATATACCGGGTGCGCGCTATCTGATAGATTCGTGGATAGTGGCGGGGCTTCTTGCGGTAACATCTGTCACGACTACAATGGGTGCGTTTGAGATAATGGTGCAGGACAAGGAAAATAAAATAATCAAGGATTTTGTCGCTTCTCCAGTCAAAAACCGCAGCATAGTTGGCGGATATATATTCGGCGCAATAATAATCGGAATAATCATGAGCCTTGTCGCCCTTGTCCTCACGGAGATATACCTTATCGCCAACGGCGGTGAGCTGATGAGTATCCCCGTTTTGATCAAGGTTATAGCTTTGATCGTCCTCTCTACGATCACAAATTCTGCCCTCATTTTATTCATGGTGTCGTTTTTCAAAAGCATCAACGCTTTTACCACCGCCAGCACTATCATCGGTACATTGATCGGCTTTCTGACCGGAATATATCTCCCTATCGGCCAATTGCCTGAGACGATCCAGTGGGTGGTGAAATGTTTTCCGGTCTCGCATGCCGCCGCACTTCTCAGACAGGTGATAATGAGGGCTCCGATGGAGGCGTCTTTCGGCGGCACATCGGCGGAGACCGCAGCTCTGTTTGAACAGTTCATGGGCGTACGCTTCGATTTTAACGGTACTATAGCGACGCCTCTCACGAGTATACTGATACTGCTGGGGACAGCGGCCGCGTTCTATGCCCTGTCTGTTGTAAATCTTTCAAGGAAAGAAATATAAGCCAGTCGGCTATCGGTGAATTTAGACAGTTGTTCTATTCCATGCCGCGAGTTAATTGGGTAAAAAAATATGTGACAGGGTCTTTATTTTCAGGATCATTTTTGGTATAATAAAAAAGTGGTAGATTTCCAAAAAATGGTTATCATCAACAGCTCAATAAAACATATCTCTGAAAAACTGGAGGAACGTAATATGGATATTCTTATTAGAGAAAACTATGAGCAGATGAGTAAGAGCGCCGCAGAGATTATTGCGAGCTGTGTTAGATCCAAGCCAAACTGTGTCCTCGGACTGGCAACTGGAGGTACCCCCATAGGCACCTATCAGGAACTGATCAGAATGCATAGGGAAGACGGTCTTGATTTTTCGCAGGTCAAAACATTTAATCTTGACGAATATCTGGGGTGTGGAATTGAACTGGACAAGCCCTATAATATGGATCAAAGCTATGCAAGGTTCATGTATGAGGAACTGTTCAGGCATATCAATATCAAAAAGGAGAACATCCACATACCCGACGGGAAAACAAAAGATCCGAGAGAGTTTTGCAAGCGGTATGAAGAAGAGATCAAAAAAGCCGGAGGTGTTGATCTGCAGCTTCTCGGTCTCGGCGCCGACGGGCACTGGGGCTTCAACGAGCCGGGTTCATCCCTCGGGTCAAGAACAAGCTTGGTGGCGCTGACGGCGCAGACCCTGGACGACAACTACGAGGCGTTTTACAAGAATGCAAACATTGAGCGCAGCCAGATGCCCCATTTCGCTATCACTATGGGCATAGGCACTATATTGGACGCAAGGAGCATTCTGATGATTGTAAACGGCTCCAAAAAGGCGGATACAGTTGCCAAATGCCTTGAAGGGCCGGTCACATCGCAGATCACCTCATCAGCCATACAGCTCCACAGCGGAGACATCACGGTCGTACTCGATGAGCCTGCGGCGTCCAAGCTGCTCCATGCCGACCATTACAGGCATGTGGAAAAGATGAAGCTCCAATACGGATTATAAAAACTAAAGGCTGCACATGCCTCGCTATTCAGTGCAGCAAAAAAGTATAATTGCAAAAATGGCGTCACTTGCCGATTGAGGCAAGTGACGCCATTTTCCGCAGAGCGGCTCTTATATGAGCCTGTTCAGCTCTCCGGTCACGGAATCTATCACGAGACCGTATACCGTTATGTCTTTTGGGACTAAGGGATGATTGCGTATCAGCTCCACCGATTTCTTTACGGAGACGTCCAGATCGAGAAAGCCGCCCAGCCATGTGTCAAAATCGACGCCGCAGTATTTTATAAGGTCGATATTCTCCTGTGTAATACCTCGGTCTCTCATTTTCTCCACCATTTTCCGGCTGTCTGTGTACCTGGCGCCGCAATCGGTATGGCCGATCACAAGAATTTCCCGGACATCCAGCTCATAGATTCCGATCAGTATGCTCCGCATTACGCTCCCAAACGGATTTGAAATTACTCCGCCTGCGTTTTTGATTATTTTTGCGTCGCCGTTTTTAAGGCCGAGCGCCGCAGGCAACAATTCCGTAAGTCTTGTATCCATACAGGAGACGATGGCGGTTTTTTTGTCGGGATATTTGTCGGTGATGTACTTCTCGTATTTTTTGTCTTCAACAAAAGCTCTGTTATACTTCAGTATTTCGTCGATCATAATTCTTGTTCCCCTGTTTTTTCTGATTTGTATATTTTACTTTTATATACGTTTTGCAAGGAAAATGACGGGACGGCCTTTGCCGCCTGTTTTTTATTATTATTATATTTATTAACACAGAAAGAACAAGATAACAAGTGTAAGTTTTTGTTGCGTATATTATAGTTTTTCTCTAGCCTCTTGAGCGGCAAATAAAATGAATTCTTCCGGCGTTGGTATTTTACCGCTGCAAGGCAAGCTTTTTTGCATCGCCCTTTCGGCCTCGCTTTTGTCCGGCTTTTGATAGGCCTGCTTAATAGCGGCCTGCATATCTCTTTTGACCTCGGCAACGGATACCCCATACGATTTAGCGACATTTTTATAGATGCTTTTAATACTCATTATAATGCTCACTCCACAACATTTTGTAATAGAACTATATATATCCTGTATTTTATATAATTAAACTCCCTATGTCAACAAATACAGATAATATATTTCCTTATTATTGAAATGCTAGATAGTACAATTACGTTGTTGGGTGGTGAGGATTATGTATGAAGAAGAGTATTTCGGTAAACGCATATCACAATTACGAACCGCGAAAGGCGTATCTGCTAGGGATATGAGCCTGTCTTTGGGTCAGAGTGAAAGCTATATAAATAAAATTGAAAATGGAAAGTCCATGCCCTCAATGCAGGTGTTCTTCTATATCTGCGAGTATTTTAATATTACCCCAAAGGAATTCTTTGATGACGGCAATAGAAACCCTGCTTTGATGCAGGCTGTAATAGATGACTTGAAGACGCTGGATGAGAGGCAGATTACAAATATCCACGAAATTATAAAAGGTCTGAAAAAATGAAGCAGGTGACTCAAGGTTCGATAACGTATAATAAGTTTCGTAAGTTAAAATCCGGCATGACGGTTGACGTCTAGATCTAAAGAAGGCACTCTACGGTTTTAGTCGCAGAGTGCCTGTCTCTATTTGCACAGCAAAATCGGGATTTACCATATTTATTCTCCATATTCATGTTTGTGCACCTGTTTCTTTTGACATCGAAACTGATGCCCGACTTTCCCAAACATCCAAACTGGCGTCTGACATGGAGCCGCATATCGGGTTTCGCTTACTGCTCCCATGTTTTTAAGTAGGCTATTTTCAGCAATCTCATTATTGCCCAAATCTCGGAAAGCCTTTGAAATCAAGGCTTTTCCCGCGACATCAATACGACCATCTCAACGTGAAATTCTTAGGCTATTTCACACTTTTTTAAAAACACAGTGAAAATGCTGTGTTTGTGCTGGTTCGACATCTATCCTGACCTCTCAAGAAATAATTCTCAATTAGGCTATTTTCGTTTTCAAGGCTTCGAACTATATTTTTTGCTCTTTCGTCGGCTTCCTTCCTCGCCCTTTATTACATTGCTGCGATGCTGTTTTTCAAGCTGTACCGCTTGAAATGTTTCCTTAGAAATTATCGCCGGATTGTTGTCCTCAGAAAAATAGCTTGCGCTATGTTTTCCATTATCCAACAACCGTACATTGCCTGTATACTTTTCATTACTGAGCATTACGTCAATTGTTCTCTTAGGCCATGTGCCCTTTCCGGTAGGGGACTTAATCCCCAGGCGTTCCAGCTCTTTCACGATACCTAAAACACTTTTACCCTGAAGATAGAGGTTATATATTAAGCGAACATTTTTTGCCTCTGTCTCATCAATAACCAGATTACCATCTTCATCATTGTAATACCCATAGCATTTTCTATTATATAGCTTTGAAGTACCTTGTGCAGCGCGTTGTTTGATTCCCCACTTAATATTTTCACTGCGTGATTCATTTTCTGCCTGCGCAATTGATTCAATAATTGAAATCATTAGGTCATTGTCTGTATCCGCTGTATCCAGTACTTCCTGTTCAAATATAACACGAACGCCGAGAGCCCTTAGCTGGTTCAATGCATCGAGAATTTCCACCGTGTCTCGGCCAAATCTGCTAATGCTCTTTGTCAGAACAATCTCTATAACACGTGACTTGCAATCCGTTAGCATACGGGTAAATTCTTTTCGAGAGGAACCAGCCTTGCTAGAAGCAATGTCTATATATACATCTACCAACAGCCATTTTGGATTAGCTGCCGTTAATCTTGTTAACGCCGATATCTGAGCTGTAAGGCTTTTCAGTTGATCTGCACTGTTCGTACTAACTCGACAATAAATTCCTACTCGCTTTTCTCTCTTTGGAGGCAATGGAGGTATAAAGTGAATTTTTTTATTATCAGCCATGACAAAACCTCCATTTAATTTGATTTGAAAGCTGTCAGTGCCAAATACCCTTTAATATCTTCTAAAACTAGATTAAGCATTTTATTGTCAGCTGGGCATAGTGGCAATTTCGACACTTCATCCAGAGTGAACCACTGAATATCGTTATGTTCAATACAAGCTGGTTCCCCATCAATAAGTTTACAAAAATAAAAGTGGATATTGACAGTAATATCTGGATAAGCATACATAACTTCTTGAGCAAGTTGCTCCGTTTTGATTGTTATGCCTAATTCCTCGTGACATTCGCGTGCAAGGCATTGCTCTGGCGTTTCATCGGGCTCGATCTTACCGCCCGGAAATTCCCATAATAGCGCACAGCGTTTTCCTCTAGGTCTCTGACAGAGAAGTAACTTCCCGTCTCTTTGTATAATGGCTGCGGTTACTTGAATCAAGATTCTACACCTCAGTTTACCTTACGAAGTCTAAACTTATATTCTTTTCTAGTATTTCCGTTTTCGTCTTTATCATTTTCATAGGTATGGTCTACAAGCTTAAACACGCCTTGATAGTAATACTCTTGCGGAGAAAACTTAACAAAAAGATGAATGACTTTTCCGTCTGCCGCAGCATCCACAATGGCCCTGTTACGGGAAGTCATTTTTTGGTCTCCAATTTTTCCTTCGCCGGAATAAATATAATCACCGTCAGCAGTCCAACGATCATGATAAACAAATCCAGACTTCTTTTTATCAACAGAGGAAATTAAGACAACGGTTGATGGTGTTATATTGATCCCTCTCCCGAAACCAGCAATTTTGATATTGAATTGATCCTCAACTTCTTTGTATGTAAGGATAGGTTGCCTCGCTAGGTGTGCAACATTATAATCTGCACCAAAGCTATCTTCAATATTTCGTGGTTTCTTTATGGCTGATGTAGTGTTCTGTCTGTCGGCTGACTTCTTTTCTTCTTCAGCATTACGAACAGCAATCTCGGCTTGGCGTCTTTCTTCCTCGGCTTGCTTGACAGAAAAAACATCAGCCATGATTGCTTCTTGTACGTTTGGATCTTCAGCTTTAAGAAATTTATCGAATGCGTCTGGGTATACGAACTTACTCGTCTTGTCTTTAAATTGAACAGTGATATATTGACTGTCAAACTCAATGACAGTACCAACTCCGAGCATGTTATGTTGTACTTTTATATTTGAAAGGTCCATATTCATCTTCCTTTCTCCAATTGGATAATAAACATTATAACATCTTTAGGCAATGATGATTAGCCTATTTACAAACTTTTCATGCGTACATCTAACCTGACCACACAACCTCAAAGAATTCCGAATAAACATCTAACCCGACCACTCGCGAAGGGTGACATCTAACCTGACCACTCGCGGGGCACTGACATCTAAACCGCTCTGTCACAAGGAAATTTGCTTGTTTCGACCTGTTCCCACGAAGCAAAAATCACGCAATTTCTGAGCAGTGATTTTCGACCACAAAACCCCAAAAACCCTTTATATCAAGCACTATTACACTCTTATTTCTCAACCCTTGACATCAATACAACCGTCTCAACGTGGGCGCAGCGCGGGAACATATCCACGGCTGTACCTTTTTGCGGCAGATAGCCAAGCTCGGAAAAAAGCTTCAAATCCCTTGCCATAGTCCCGGGATCACAGGACACATAGACAAGACTTCTGGGAGACATCTCCGCCACGGTTTCTATAACAGACTCGGACAGACCCTTGCGGGGCGGGTCAACCACCACCGAGTCGGGCCGTACGCCTCTCTCTTTCAGCATCTCGGCGGCTTCGCCCGCGTCGGCGAGAAGAAACTCGACGTTTTTCATTCCGTTTTCCTCGGCGTTTATTCGGGCGTTTTTAACAGCCGACTCGACGATCTCCGCTCCGTAAACCATTTTGGCGCTGCCTGCGAGACAGAGACTGATCGTGCCTGTGCCACAGTATAGGTCGAGTACCGTGCTTTCTCCGTCCGGACTCGCGTAGGATACGGCGCGCTCATATAGCTTCTCCGCTTGTCTTGGATTTACCTGATAAAAGCTCTGGGGCGATATGCGGAATTTCAGCCCGCAGAGCTCGTCCTCTATAATGTCGCTGCCCCAGAGGGTGTGAAATTCGCCTCCTAGCACCGCGTTGCCACGTGATTTGTTCACACAGAGGACAATGCCGGTGAGCGTCGGGCAGGACTTAGTCAGACAGTCCACAAGCCGATTGGTGTGCTCATGCAGACCCCTTGCCGCGACGACGACTGCGACGGACTGCGGATATCTGAGGCTGCACCGCGTGAAAAGCCGTCTGATCTGGCCCTTACCCGTCTCTTCATCATAGGCGCTTACACCTGTCTCGTCTATGAATTTGCGCAGTGCGGCGGCGCACTTTACTGACAGCTCCGTCTGTATAAGACAATCCAGAGCAGGAATGACGTCGTGGCTGCGCTCCCGGTAAAAGCCCGTCACGGCGTGGCCTGCCGCGTCGCGGGTTACGGCATATATGCCCTTGTTGCGGTAGCGGTAAAGCCCATCCTCGTCGGCGCCGATTATCTCGCCTATAGTGAAATCAAGTCCGGAGACTCGCTTTATTGCGCTGTTGACGCGGGCGAGCTTACAGCGCTTTTCCTCGTCATAGCTCATGTGCATGAGGTCGCAGCCGCCGCATGTTCCAAAGATGGGGCATGGGGCATCGCACCGTTCGGATGACGGCTTTTTAAGTGTTATACCCTTGCCGTAGACCGCCGAAGCGCCGACCTTTAATATGAGCACGTCCCAGACCTCTCCGGAAAGGGCGTTTTCGACAAAGACCGCGCGGCCGTTTATTCTGCAAACGCCCGCGCCTGTACTTGAATAGCCGGTCATTTCGGCCTCATATATCTGGTTTTTGCTCAGCTTGTCCATAGCGGCCTCCGAAGTGTTTATTGGGTCATTTTATCACAAAAGAAACATAAATACACTTTATTTTTTGCAAATCTGTGTTACAATAACGGAGAAAAATACTTATATGTCCCGCCGGAAAGGAAGAATCTTGTGAAACAGATAGGTAAAAGTCTTCTGGTCGCGCTGCTTATAATACTCATAGCTTTACTGGGCCTTTTGGTATACGCCAACTATTCCGAACATGTGTTGGAGCTGAAAAGACAGGAGGCGCTCGAGTCTCCGGATGCACCTTCACGCCCATCGCCGGCAGCCGACAAGGGCTTTGAGGAGCCTGAAAACGCCGCAAACGTGTCGCTGCTGTTCTGTGGCGACATTGTCTGCCATACCGGACTGAATTTCGAGGCGCTCGAGGCTGACGGCACTTATGATTACGCAGACATATTTGGCGGCGCCGTCGATCTCGTCAAGGCGGCCGACTATGCGGCCTGCACTATGGAGACGACCTTTGCTGAGACCGCCGAGTATACCGGATACCCGAGGTTTAAATCACCGACCGATCTGGCCTCCAGCCTGAAGAGAACGGGCTTTGACCTCATAAATACCGCCAGCAACCACTGTGTGGACGGTGATGAGGCCGGTATTTACCGTACGCTCGATGTTCTGGACACCAACGGGCTTGACCATGTGGGCACCTACCGCAGTCAGGGGGAGCGTGACAAGAACAGCGGGATCCTCGTAAGGGAGATAAACGGAGTCTCTTTTGCCATCCTGTCATTTACATACGGGACGAACGCAATACCTGTAACGGGCTTCGAGTATGCCGTCAATCTGATGTACACCGACTATCTGGATACATTGACCAACATCGATTACGACAGGCTCTCCGCCGATATGGAAAAGGCGAGAGCCCTCGACACCGACGTTATCCTCGTGATGCTCCACTGGGGCAACGAATACCAGCTGGAGCCGAACTCCTATCAGAAGGAGCTCTCCGATTTCTTCTTTGCCGAGGGTGCGGATATTATCATAGGAGGCCATACCCATTGCCCCGAGCCTATGGAGCTGCGGATAATCGAGGACGAGGACGGTACACAGCGTGCGGGCTTCATCGTATACAGTTTAGGCAACTTCGTGTCCTGTCAGGACGACCCCTATACAAACCTGACTGCGGCGCTTGATATCGACGTTCAGAAAAACCTTGAAACCGGTGAGACATATCTGCGCCATGTGTCCTACAGGCCCATGTATATGGTCGACCTTCTCGATTTTGGAGCTTCGTCCGACTGGCGCTACAAGCTCTGGGACCTGACGGGCGCTATTGAAAGCTATGAGAGCGGGAATCTGGGCGTGGCCAACGACGCACTCTACCAGGATATGAAGACTGGGCTTGACAGGCTCCACAGCGTCTTCGGCGAAAAGTTCGACATTGCAAACGGCGGTGTGGACGTGACCGAATGGTTCGAAGAAAACCGCTAGAAGAACAGAGGATATATAATAAAAGTGATAAGGGCGGACAGCCCTCCGTGCAGCAGCTTCCCGAGGAGATGCGGCATGGGGGGAAGTCCGCCCTCGCTTATAGCTGATGCGGCCTGAGCCTGGACGGACAGCCCACCCCAGCCGAGGACGAATGAGCATAGCGCGAGGTTTTCTGCACTGAGAGACAGACCAAGCATCGAGCCTGTGCCGACGCCTATCTCAAGAAAACCGCAGAGCAGACTGCGGATAAAGTGCAGCTCCGCTCCGGTTTTGAACGCTATCCGCCCGCAGAGGGAGGGCAGGAAGTTCCATGCGTCCAGAAGCCCTATGCACACACCGAAAAAAGTGATGAAGCCGCAGACGGAGAGACAGGTCAGAGAGGCTCGGCTGACGCTTCCGGTGAACGCGGCGGAGAGGCTCTGCCCTTTTATGCGCGGGGTGCCGGTGGCGTCAGCTGTACCGCGGCGGGAGATGGTCCCCACCAAAACTGCGGAAAGCGCGTGGACGCCGTACAGGAAAAAACCCACACGGGCGCTGCCAAAGACGCAGCTTCCCGCTACCGAGACAATAAATGCGGGGCCGCAGTTGTCGCAAAAGCGCAGAAGACGGCCTGCCTCGCTTCTTGTGATCCTACCACCCGAATACAGCTCCGATACTGTCAACGCACCCAGAGGGTAGCCGCCCGCCAGACTAAGGACAAAGACGGTCGCGCCGGCTCCCGATACGCGGAAAAGCCGTCGGGCGAGCGGCTCGAACGCCCTCCCAAGCCGCTCTGCCAGTCCAAGGCGCAGTATCATATTGGAGACCACCATAAAGGGAAAGAGCGAAGGTACTATTGTTCCCGCGCAGAGCGCAAGGCTGCTTTTTGCGGACTGATACGCTTCGGAGGGGGAGATGAGAAGTCCCGCCAGCACCCCCAGTGTGAGTGTTGCCGCAAAGAAAAACGAAAAATAACGCTTCAAACTCTCACCTCCCCCAAAAAGTCTATGCCGCTTGACGCGCGAACTTGCCCCGCGGTGCTGTAAACGCTTTGGCGAGCATAGTCTTATCTGAGGTGGTGATTTTCGTGAGTGAAGCAAAACCCGTATGGTCCGTTGCCGAGAAGCTGATGCTGCCTGCGGATGTTCTGCCGGAGGCGGCGAGAGTGACGGTCTCCGGCACCAGCGAGGTGTATGTGGAGAACCACGGAGGACTGAGTCTGCTGACACCGGAGTGCATAGAGATACGTACACGCTACGGCTGCTGCCGTGTGTCGGGACGGGATCTGTGCCTCGCCTATATGACTCGGACGAAGATCGTCATCAGAGGTTTTGTAATAGCCGTCGAGTTCGTTTGAGGTGACGCAATGGAGAGATTGTCCGACAGATTAAGGGGCTATGCGGTAATAAAGGTCACCGGCGCCTGCCCCGAGAGCGTGCTGAATATATGCGCAGAAAAATCCCTTGAGTTCTGGAGACCGGAGCCGACCGGCGAATTTACGATAGTTTTCAGATGCAGGCTGGACTGTGCCGATGAAATTGCAAGCTTTGCAAAAAAAAGCTGCTGCGATATTGAGATCACTGAAAGACGCGGCGCGCCGCTTTTGACAAAGCGCCTTCGCTACCGCCCTGTGCTCTGGGTGCTGCCTTTGGCGCTGTGTATACTTCTACTGCTTGCGTCTCTTTTTGTTTGGAAAATCGAAATAATCGGCAACGAGACGGTTACGGATACGGAGATACTAAATGCGCTGGAGGATAGCGGCATATATATCGGCAGCTTCTGGCCCTCATATTCTTCGGATATAATACGCTCACGGGTTATAATGCAGATACCCGAGCTCAAATGGGTTGGGGTCTCCGTCTTTGGCAGCCGTGTGAGAATACAGGTGCGCGAGGCGACGGAGAAGCCGGAGCTGTTCGATACAGACGCGCCGGTGAAAATCGTCGCGTCCAGAGCGGGCATTATTGAGCGGCTCAGCGTACTGCGCGGATACCCGATTTTTGTAAACGGACAGACTGCGGTAGATGGCGATAAGCTGATAGACGGGGTGGTGCCCAGCTCCTTTGGACAGCCGCGTATAGTCCACGCGAGCGGCAGTGTGCTTGCACGTACGTGGTATGAGATAAGCGCCGTAATGCCGCTTACTTATTCAGAAAAGATCTATTCCGGTAGAGAATACAGACAATATTTCCTTGTTCTGGGAAAACATCGTATAAATTTTTACCGTAGCAGTAGAATTATAAGCGGCGATTGTGATATTATCATAGAAGAACATCGGGCGGGCATTAGGGGACTTTTTACCCTTCCCGTTACCTTTGTGCGTGAGAGAGCCTTAAAGTATGAAATAGTGGAGCACAGCTTCACGGAGAACGAAATAAAAGAGGCCCTGCAAAGAGCGCTTGAAGGCGTGCTTAGGCATTCCGTCGGTAAAGACGGTGAGATAGTGGAGCAGCACATAGCTTTTTCCTCTGCTGGGGGCTATGCGGTAGCTACGCTCAGGGCAGAATGTGTACAGGACATCGCGGAGGACGAAGAGCTGACGCAATTCGAGATTGACGCGGCGAAGGCCGCCGATGAGGAGGAAACAGACACTCGATGACAGAGAGAATCATGACCGTGGACAGGATGGAGCAGATAATCAGCGTTTTCGGCTCCTTTGACAGAAATATAAACATCATTGAAAACGAGTTGGGCGTCAGAGTTACAGACCGCGAGTCCGAGCTTCATATCACCGGCGAACCCGAAAACGTGATGTTTGCGGAGAAGGCGATCACGGGGCTTTTGTCCCTCGCCGCCAGAGGCGAGAATATCGACGAGCAGAACGTCCGCTATATCATAAAACTTGTCCGCGAGGGCGCGGAGAGCAAAATTGACCGGATAGCCGGGGACGTCATCTGCATAACTGCCAAGGGCAAGCCTGTCAAGGCTAAGACCGTCGGCCAGAAGGAATATGTAGACGCGATTCAGAACAATACAATCACACTGGGTATAGGGCCTGCCGGTACCGGAAAGACCTATCTCGCCGTGGCCGCCGCCGTGGCCTCCTTCCGGAAAAAGGAGGTCAACCGCATCATTTTAACGCGTCCGGCCGTCGAGGCGGGCGAGCGGCTGGGTTTTCTTCCCGGCGACCTGCAGAGCAAGGTCGACCCCTATCTCCGCCCTCTCTACGACGCGCTTTTCGATATGCTGGGCGCGGAGACCTACAACAAATATTTGGAGCGCGGCAACATAGAGGTCGCGCCGCTGGCCTATATGCGCGGACGGACCCTGGACGACAGCTTTATCATACTCGACGAGGCACAGAACACCTCACGCGAGCAGATGAAGATGTTTCTCACCCGTCTGGGCTTCGGCTCAAAGGCCGTCATAACGGGAGACGTGACTCAGGTTGACCTGCCTGGCGACAAGCTGAGCGGTCTCAAGGAGGCTGTGCGCGTTCTTAAGGGCGTGAAGGACATCAAAATCTGCAACCTCACAGGTGCGGACGTCGTCCGCCATGTCCTTGTTCAGCGGATAATTGAGGCATACGAAAAGGACGACAAAAAGCGCGGGACACCGTCGCCGCAGTCCGCTCCCAAAGTGCCTGCAAAGCCAGCCGCAAAGAAAGAGGCTCAGAGAACATACAAGAGGAAAGCCTGATGAAAAACAAGATCGTTCTGCGCCGGGATAAAAAGGGCCTCGGCTGTCCGAACGCCAAAAGATTAATCCGCCGTGCGGTAAACACAGCACTCAAAGAGGAGAAAATCAGCGTTCCCTGCGAGCTCAGCGTCCTGCTGACCGACGACGAGGGCATACGCGCCATAAACCGCGAATTCCGTCGGGTGGACAGTTCAACAGACGTCCTGTCCTTTCCCGCCGCCGAGCTTGAGGCCGGAGGCTTCGATCCCCGTGCAGCCGAGACCGATCCCAATACGGGGAGAGTCTTTCTCGGCGATATGGCGATCTCCATGGAGCACGTACGCGCTCAGGGCAGGCAGTTCGGCCACGGAGCGAGGCATGAGATGCAATACCTGACCGTCCACTCCGTGCTGCACCTTTTGGGCTATGACCACATGGATGACGGCGAGATGAAGCGCGCCATGCGATCCCGTGAAAAGGAGATTATGGCGCGGATAGAGGGCGTGACGGAAGAATGAGAAATCTATTTCACAGCTTTGTGTATGCCTTTCGCGGCGTTGTCTGGACAGTAAAAAATGAGCGCAATATGCGCATACATCTGTGCTTCGCCTTCTATGTCGTTCTAGCAGCTTTAATAACGCGCCTTTCGGTGACTGAGTGGGCAGCCGTTTTGATATGCATAGCCTCGGTGACGGCTTTAGAGTGTGTCAATACCTCGCTGGAGCGCCTTTGCGACACGCTGCATCCGGACAAGTCCGAGGGCATCAGACACGCAAAGGACATAGCGGCCGGAGGCGTGCTCTGCGCGGCGGCGGTATCCGCGGCCGTCGGCTGTATTATTTTTTTCAGAGAAGAAAAGCTTGAAAATGTATGGCGTTTCACTGAAAACAACCCTGCAGCTGCCGCAGCGGTTGTAATAACGCTCATACCGCTGTCGCTGTTCGTATGGGGCTTTAAGGGGAGAAAATAATCAGGCTAACTGACTCCACTTGCATTGCGGGCAGTTTTTGAAAAATAACATACTATATATATAGAAACAGATTAAGGAGATACTAATGAAACAGACGCAGCAGTCAAAGTGCGCGATGATAACCATAGCGGGACGGCCGAATGTTGGGAAATCCACGCTCGCCAACACGCTTGTCGGAGAGAAGATATCCATTGTCACCAGCAAGCCGCAGACGACCCGCAACCGCATCTGCGCTATAGTAAACCGCGGCGATACGCAGATTATCCTTGTGGACACTCCGGGCTTTCACAAGGCTAGAACACGTCTTGGCGACTATATGGTAAAAACCGTCCGTGAGAGCATAGCGGACGTGGACGCCGTGGTGCTAATGGTGGAGCCGATCCCTCAGCCCGGGCCGCAGGAACTGGAGCTCATTGAGCAAATAAAACAGAGCAAAAGTCCAGCTGTGCTGGTCATAAATAAGATAGATACCGTTGCCAAGGAGGAGCTGCTGGCTGTAATAACAGCCTACACAGGACTTTGCGATTTCGAGGCGGTCGTCCCCATCAGCGCCAAGAGAGCCGAGGGGACCGAGGATCTGATGAAGGAACTGGAAAAATTTGCCGAGCCCGGGCCTAAGCTCTTCCCTGAGGACATAAACACAGACCAGCCTGAGAGACAGATTTGCGCAGAGATAGTCCGTGAAAAGCTGCTGCTGTGTCTGGACAAGGAGATACCTCACGGTACAGCTGTGGTTGTGACTCGCTTTACCGAGCGTGAGGACACGGAGATTATCGACCTTGATGTGACGATTTACTGCGAAAAGGACAGTCACAAGGGCATAATAATCGGGAAAAACGGTTCAATGCTTAAAAAAGTCGGAGAGCTCTCCCGGCGTGACATTGAGCGCTTTATGGGGACGAAGGTCTATCTGCAGACCTGGGTTAAGGTCAAGAACAACTGGCGTGACAGCGAAGTTCAGCTTCGTAATTTTGGCTACTCAGAATAAAATTGGCGATAATATACCACCGGGCCATGGGCATAATAAGTCCAGCGAGGTGATGTCTTATGACGGACAATTGTCTGTGGCGGATGTTTTGTGAAACAGGTGAACCGTTTTGCTATCTTCTCTATAAATCGGAGCTAAGACAGAAAAATCGAAGGCCCGATTTCCCGCCGAAAGACACGCTCGCTTTCAGCGGGACGGGCGAGACGCCACGGATCCGCTTTTGATGTTTGCCGTATCGGCTCGTGTGGAAGACTGTTTTAAACCGCTTTTGACGGCGGCGCGGCTTATGTTCTCCTTTGAACATCTGTTCCGAAATTCAAAAGAAATTCGGTAACGCGAAAACAGAAAAAAGTCGCTTTATCGTTCCGTTTTTGGGAATATGAAAAGATGACAAAATATCTGAAGCACGAGTCGATGCGGCCGAGGTCTACATACTATGTTTAAAACTACGAGGGCGCTTATACTGCGCGAGGTAAAATACAAAGAGGCGGACAAGATACTGACCGTTCTCACAGAGAACGACGGTAAGATAACTGTGTCCGCCCGCGGTGTTATGCGCTCAAACAGCAAAATAGCGCCTGCGTGCCAGCTTTTGGCATTTTCGGATATGACTCTATATGAAAACGGAGGGAAATGGTACATAAAGGAGGCCCAGACGGTGGAGCAGTTTTTGGGACTGCGTGAGGATATTGCCGATCTGGCTCTTGGGGCATATTTTGCCGAGCTGCTGGAGGCGGTGTCCGACGAGGACAGCCCCGACGGTCAGGTCCTGAGCCTCGGTTTGAACAGTCTTTTCGCCCTGAGCCGAAAGCTCTATTCGCCGGAGCATATCAAGTCGGTGTTCGAGCTTCGGCTGGCCTGTCTTTCAGGCTACGAGCCGCAGCTCGACTGCTGTACCGTCTGTGGTAAGGCTGAAATGGAAAATCCCGTGTTCAGCACCGCCGGGGGGACTGTGGTCTGCGGCGAACACCGAAGCGTGGCTCACGGCGAATGCTTTAAGCTCTGCCCGGCGTCGCTGGAGGCTATGCGCCACGTAGTCCGGTCGGACGCTAAACGGATTTTTTCCTTTTCAATTGACGAGAGAGCGGAAAAGCTGTTAGCGTCCGTCTCTGAAGCCTATGTAATCACGCAGCTGGAGCACAGATTCTCCGCTCTGGACTACTGGAGAAGCGTAAGATAAGAATAAAAATACTCTATATCAGAGAGAATGAATATGACTGAGCTTTACGAAAAATCAATAAAAACACTTGAGCTTCCTGCGGTACTCGACCTGCTGGCGGCGGAGGCCGTCAGTGCTCCCGCTAAGGAGAGAGCCTATACCGTGCGCCCGTCTGCCGTCTCCTATGAGGTCAAAAGACTTTTGGGACAGACAACGGCCGCAAAGACCATGATGGTCCTGAAAGGCAGCCCGTCCTTCGGAGGGGTAAAGGATGTGCGCTCGTCGCTCTCACGGGCGGCTATCGGAGGACTCCTAAACACCCGCGAGCTTTTGGATATAGCTGCGGTGCTGCAGACGGCCCGAACCGTCCGCGCCTACGCCGGCGGAGAGCGCTGCTCGAGAAACGACATAGATTATCTCTTTTCGTCGCTTATGGCGAATAAATTTTTGGAGGAGAAAATTACTGCCTCCATCACGGGCGAGGACGAGATAGCGGACGGCGCCAGTGCGGAGCTTGCGGACATTAGGCGGCATATGAGAGCTGCAAATGCCCGTGTACGCGAGGCCCTGCAGAAGATAATATCGTCACCGACATACCAGAAGGCGCTTCAGGAGCCAATAATAACTACGCGCTCCGAGAGATATGTCGTACCCGTAAAGGCTGACCACAAGGGGAGTATACCCGGCCTCGTACACGACGTCTCCGCAAGCGGAGCGACGCTGTTCATAGAGCCTATGGCGGCGGTCAAGGCCAACAATGAGCTGCGCGAGCTGCGAGCAAAAGAAAAGCAGGAGATCGAACGCATACTAGCGGAGCTGTCCGCCGAGTGCGGCGCGCACGGAGACGACATTATACGCGATTTCAATGTACTGGTGGAGCTGGACGTTATTTTCGCACGGGCGAAGCTCTCATATAGGTTCAACTGCGATGAGCCGGTCATTTCGGACAGAAGCATCGTGTTGAAAAAAGCACGGCATCCGCTGCTCCCCAAGGATACGGCGGTACCTATAGACGTTGAGCTGGGCGGGGACTACGACACTCTCGTCATAACCGGTCCCAACACCGGCGGCAAAACCGTCTCTCTGAAGACTATCGGTCTTATGTGCGTTATGGCGGCCTGCGGACTGCACATTCCGGCGGCCGACGGCAGCATGGTGCCGGTTTTCAGCGCTGTGCTGGCGGATATCGGCGACGAGCAGAGCATAGAGCAGTCTCTATCCACATTTTCGTCCCACATGACGAATATAGTGAGGATACTTGAGGCCTGTGATGAGCACAGCCTGCTCCTCTTTGATGAGCTGGGCGCGGGAACAGACCCTGTCGAGGGCGCGGCTTTGGCCACGGCGATAATAGAAAATTCCCGGCACAAAGGCTCTGTGGTCGCCGCAACGACACATTACGCGGAACTTAAGGTATATGCTACTACCGAGGACGGCGTCATGAACGCCTCCTGCGAGTTTGACGTTGAGACCCTGAGCCCTACCTACAAACTGCTTATCGGAGTTCCGGGCAAGTCCAACGCCTTCGCCATCAGCGAGAGGCTGGGTCTGCCAAAATATGTAATCGACGATGCACGTAGCAGAGTAAATGCTGATAACGCAAGCTTTGAGGAGACAATCTGCCTTTTGGATAAACAGCGCAGGCTGCTTGAAAAGGACAGAGAGGAGACCCAGAAAAAGCTCCATGAGGCGGAGGATGCAGCTAAAAAATCCGAACAGCTCAGGCGCGAGCTCTCTGTGCGCCTAGAAATGGCGGACGAGAAGGCGCGGAGGGATGCACAGCGCATCCTGGACGACGCGCGACGGACTGCCGAGAGGACCTTCGACGAACTTGAAGAGATGAAAAAACGCTCCGACAGGGAGCGGGACCACATCCGGGAGAACGCGGCGCGCGCGGAGCTTCGCCGCAGCCTCAACCAGGCGGAACAGCGTGTATCGGGGACGGACATAAGGTCCGCAGAGCCGAAAAAATCCGCAAGGCCCGTAGAGGTCGGCGACACCGTGGAAATACTGTCCATGGGCGTAGAGGCGGAAGTCATTGCAGTATCCGACGACCGTCAGCTGACGCTTCGCGCAGGTATAATGAAGGTCAGCGCCCGCGAAGACGAGGTCTATCTTCTTAAAAGCCCAAAAAAGGTAAAGTCAGCTGCGCGTTCAGAAAGCCGCGTGGAGCTGCGAGACCGCTCCACTAGCTCCGAGCTGGATCTGCGCGGTATGATGACCGATGAGGCCATACCCATACTGGAACGCTATATCGACAGCGCGATGCTCTCAAGGCTGGAGAAGGTCACGGTCATACACGGAAAGGGGACCGGCGCGCTGCGTTCTGCCGTCCAGCAGAGCCTCAAGACAAATAAATCCGTTAAAAGCTTCAGGCTGGGGAGATTTGGCGAAGGGGAAAACGGAGTGACGATAGTCGAACTGAAATAAATTAATAATTTTACGGCTTTTATTGCTGTGCAAAACACCAAAAAGGGTAAAAGCGGTTGACGATTGAGAATTAATTTGTTAAAATCTAATAAGGAAATTGGGAAATGATTTGACATTTTGTCATAAGGAGTGACGTCTATGCTTACAAAAGAAGTTACTATTAACAATCAGGTTGGTTTGCACGCGAGACCTGCAACTTTTTTTATTCAAAAGGCAAACGAATTCAAGAGCAATATCTGGATAGAGAAGGATGATCGAAAGGTTAATGCCAAAAGCCTGCTGGGCGTTCTCTCACTCGGTATAGTCAAGGGTACTGCCGTTAAGATAATTGCGGATGGTAGCGATGAGAAGGATGCCATTAACACCCTTGAAAACCTTATTCTCTCCGACTTCACGGAGTAGTTCCCTGCAACAGCATAGCGGAGCGTGATTTTGCGCTCCGCTTTTTTTGTTGATATTTTCCTCCGGGAAAGGTACTATAAGAGCAAATGATCCGATGGGGGGTGACTGTGCTGCTTATTGATGAGCTGAGAGAAAAGGCAAACCGCCTGCCGCTTTTGCCGGGCGTTTACCTAATGCTGGACGAGAGAGGCGAGGTAATATACATCGGCAAGGCGAAGTCGCTGAAAAACCGCGTGACCAGCTATTTTCGTGGCGAGCATCCGCCCAAGGTCGCCGCAATGGTGGAAAAGGTCAGGGACTTCGACGTTATAGTCGCCGCGTCGGAATTCGAGGCGCTGGTACTGGAGAACTCGCTTATAAAGCGGCATCAGCCCCGCTACAATATTCTTCTGCGCGACGACAAGACCTACCCCTTTATCAGGCTGGACACAAAAAACGAATACCCGAGGTTTTCCATTGTAAACAAGGTCTCGGAGGACGGGGCGAGATACTTCGGCCCTTTCGGCGGGCGCGGCCTGAGCCGAGAGATAATCGATACAGTGTGCAAGGCTCTGCGGATCCCCACCTGCGGCAAGGTGTTCCCGAGGGACATAGGCAGGGACAGACCGTGTCTCAACTTTCATATTGACGCCTGCCCGGGCTATTGTGCGGGAAATGTCTCAGCAGAGGAGTACAGAGAGCGGATAGGCGAGGCCGAGATGATACTCGGAGGCAAATCCGCGGAACTGATTTCCGATCTGGAGAGGGAGATGCAGAGGGCGTCCGATGAGCTCCGATTTGAAAAAGCGGCGGATCTGCGGGACAGGCTTCGCGCCATAGAGAGGCTATCAAACCGCCAGCGGGTGATAGGCGCCGTGACGGCAGATGCGGATGCGGTGGGATTTTTCAGGGGCGCAAAATCGTGCTTTGCCGTTTTGCACTATGTGGGAGGAGATCTTGCGGCAAAGGACTATGATCTCATGGACGAGCCTCTGGAGAGTGATGCTGAAGCGGTATCCGCTCTGGTCAGGCAATACTATTCGCTGCGGGGCGTCTGGCCGAAAACGGTTATTCTGCCCTTTGAGACAGAGGATATGGACGATATAGCAAGGATGCTCACCGATGCTTCGGGACACAAGGTCTCCGTTGAGGTCCCCTGCCGCGGGGAGAGACGCGCCATGGCGGACAAAGCGATGCTGAACGCCAGAGAGGAGTGTATCCGCGCGACTACGGCGTCACAGCGGAGACAGAAGACTCTTGAGTGGCTCCGCGATACGCTGGAGCTTTCGGAGGTGCCGCGGCGCATAGAGGCCTACGACGTGTCCAACACGGGCAGCTTTGGGATAGTCGCGTCGATGACGGTGTTTTCAGACGGTAAACCGCTGAAAAAGGACTATCGGAAATTCAAGATCAAGGACCAGTCCGGTCCCGATGACTACGGCAGTATGCGTGAGGTGCTGACCCGCAGGTTCAAAAGGTTTCTGGACGGCGACGAGTCCTTCGGTGAGCTGCCCGATCTCATCCTCATAGACGGCGGCGCGTCCCACGCGAAGATTGCCGGGGAGGTGCTGCAGGAGCTATCTCTCAGCATACCGGTCATGGGCATGGTGAAGGACGACAGGCACCGCACAAGGGCACTCATCCGCGCCGACGGGGAGGAAGTCGGAATAACTGGCAGCCCTGCCGTGTTCGCTATGATAGGCCGGATACAGGAGGAGACGCACCGCTTCGCGATAGAATACCACCGCAGTCTGCGAACAGCGGGTATAGGCTCTCAGCTTGACAGGATAGACGGTGTGGGCGAAAAGCGGCGCAACGAGCTGCTGAAACACTTCAGGACTATAAAAGCAATAAAGAGCGCAAGCTATGATGAACTGTGTGCCGTCGTGCCGAAAAACACGGCCAAGGCGGTCTACGATTTCTTCCGCAGAGACGAGGCGGATGACAATGCAACGACAGACGGAGGCAAAAACCGATGAGAGTAATAACAGGAACAGCCCGGGGACGCAGGCTCAAAGAGCCGAAGGGTATGGATATACGCCCCACCACAGACAAAGTCAAGGAGTCGATCTTTAACATAGTCCAGTTCGATATTGAGGGGAGACGCGTACTCGACCTCTTCGCCGGGACAGGGCAACTTGGGATTGAGGCGCTTTCACGCGGAGCGAAGAGCGTTACTTTCGTAGATGCCAGCAAAGACGCCGTGAATCTGGTAAAGGACAACCTCTCACACTGCGGCATGGAAGCGGCTGTCGTACACGGAGACTCGCTGAGTTTTCTCGAGAGATGCGGGAAATTCGATCTCATTTTTATCGACCCGCCCTATGCTACAGACCTTATCGAAAGGGCGTTGGAAAAAATTATAAAGTTTGACATATTGTCGGAAAGTGGTATAATAATCTACGAAACTGTACGCGAAAAGAGCGTTTTACCGCTCAAGGCCCCTTATTTTGTCGGCCGCGAATACAGCTACGGTAAAGTCAAGCTCGTCGTCTGTGGCAGACAGGCGTGAAGGGAATGAATCAGCACCCATGATAACGGCAATATATCCCGGCACATTCGATCCGATTACTCTCGGCCATATGGACGTCATCAGACGCATTTCGCGTCTCTATGAAAAGGTCGTAGTAAGTGTGGTAATGAATATTGAAAAAAAGCCCCTGTTCGACATTGAGGAACGGGTGGAGCTTATACGCAAGGCCGTCCGTGACCTGCAGAATGTTGAGGTTTCCTGTTCCATAGAGCTTTTGTCGGACTTTGTCCGTAATTACGAAAATCCAGTTATAGTAAAGGGGCTTCGCAACCTTGTAGACTACGAATACGAGACCACTATGGCGGTATTCAACAAAAAACTAAATCCCGATCTTGAGACCTTCTTCATTACGGCGGACCAGAAATATACCTACGTCAGTTCGACCGCAGTAAGGCAGCTGGCACTATACGGCTCGGATCTCAGTGAATACGTTCCGGCGGATGTGGCGGAAGCCGTCGCAAAAAAGATTGAATACTGGAGGGGAACGGAATGAACGAAAACGAAAATGTGCAGGAAGTAACCGAACTGCTTGAGATGCTCTATAACACCATTGCAGATGCATGGGGGGTTCCTTTCGGCAAGGAAAAGTGTATGCTCCACCGTGAAAACACACTTAACCTCGTCGATGACATCCGCGCTCAGCTGCCGCTTGAACTGGCTGAATCGAGGCGGCTCCTGTCGGCAAGGGAAGAGTTCATTGCCAATGCAAAGCGCGAGGCGGAGTCTGTGCGTAAGGCCGCCGAGACAGAGGCAAGGCGTCTTGTTGAGGAGCAGGAGATTATACGCATTGCCAAGGAGCGGGCCAATGAGATAATAAGCACTGCGGAGGCTAAATCCCGTGAGCTCATCAATGTGGCAAACAGCTATGTGGATGATGCGCTTCGCCGAACAGAGGAGGCCATCGCCGCTGCCCACAGCGAAGTTAAGGAGTCACGTTCACGTTTTTGCAGTTTAGCGGGCTCAAAGCCGGCGCCCGACATTCAGAGTATCGCTCCTAACGACTATGAGGAGTAGTTTTAGACAGACAAACGCAGCGTTTTGACGAATTATCAGACTTTTTATGACAACTATATAATATCTTCAGAGGCCGTGAAAAAATTTTTCACGGCCTCTGTTTCTATATGTTGGTGCAAAAAAAGTCGTAATTTGACTGATAACACAAGGGCTTGTGAAAGAACGGTTACAGAAAAAGCTGGGCAAGGAAAGCGCGGCGGCGGATTATATTTTTTCCTCTTGCATTTATTTATGTTAACCGTTATAATAATGCCACGGCGTGGGGAAGAGTGGGGCAAAGTGTCACGAGTTTTAATGATCGTGGGAAAGGGTGTTCGATACTGCCTATATAAACCTTGCCGATTGCGGAATGAAAACACACAAATAATACGAGGGAGGGGCAGCACTTGACTGGCGAATTTCAGCACAATCTGGATTCAAAGGGACGTCTTTCGATTCCCGCGCGTTTGCGTGAGGAGCTCGGCAACGTCTTTTATGTGACCCTCTCCATGGATAAGTGTCTCGCGGCCTACTCAGCCGAAAACTGGCAGAGTTTTACAGACAAAGTTGATGAAATGCCCTATGTAAAGCAGCGCAAAATGCGCCCTCTTTTTGCCTATGCGGCAAAGTGCGAGATGGACGCGCAGGGCAGAATACTGATTCCGCAGAACCTGCGCGAATATGCGGGACTCACCAAAAACGTGACCATTGTCGGCAGCAACAATCATGCCGAGTTTTGGGACAGCGAAAACTGGAACGAGATCAACAGGATTGAGATGACGCCGGAGAACATCGCGGCGGTTATGGAGGAGCTTGACTTCTGATGGAATACTCACACTATTCCGTTATGCTTAAAGAATGCATCGAGAGCCTCAATATAAAGCCCGGCGGTATATATGTGGATGCCACACTCGGTATGGGCGGGCACTCATATGAGATAGCGTCGAGACTTTCCGGCGGCAGGCTCATTGCTATAGACAGGGACTCAAAAGCCCTGGAGCGCTCAGGGGAAAGGCTTAAACCGTTTATGGACAGGATAAGCCTTGTCCACGGAAACTTCCGCGACATGGAGGCTGTTCTGGACGGCCTTGGGATAGACAAGGTGGACGGTATGCTCTTTGACCTCGGAGTTTCGTCTCCGCAGCTCGACGAGTCTGAGCGCGGCTTTTCGTATATGGCGGACGCGCCGCTGGATATGAGGATGGATCGGGATGACCCGATCACCGCTTCGGACATCGTCAACAGCTGGCCGAAGGATAAAATCAAACGAATACTCTACGATTTCGGCGAAGAGCGCTATGCGCCGCGCATTGCCGAGGAGATAACGAGATACCGGCAGAATAAGAAGATTGAGACCACTCTTGAACTCGTCGGTATTATTAAAAGCGCTATGCCCGCGTCGGCCCTCCGGGAGAAGCAGCACCCCGCTAAGCGCAGCTTTCAGGCTATTAGAATAGCGGTCAACGACGAGCTGGAAGCTATATCACAGGTGCTTTCCACGGCTGCGGACAGGCTGAACACCGGCGGCAGACTGGCGGTTATAAGCTTTCACTCACTGGAGGACAGAATAGTCAAAAACGCTATCGCATCAAGGGAGAACGGTTGCACCTGCCCGCGTGATTTTCCGGTCTGCGTCTGCGGATTTGAGCAGACGCTTAAGAGCGTTACACGCAGGCCCATACTGCCTGAAGCGGACGAAATAAGTGTTAATCCACGTTCGCGGAGCGCAAAGCTGCGCGTCGCGGAGAGGGTATGACCCTACGAAAGGGGGAGCGAAAATGGCACAATACGATTACGCAAAGATGTCCTTTTATGGGACAAGCTATATCGGCGGAACCGCAGCGCCCGATATCGGCGGATATCCCGGCCGCGAAGAGGAACGCAGGGTAGTCATCCCAGCCCCTCCTGCAGTCGAAGAACAGACGGCGGCCCGCACAAGGGTCAAAAACAGCCAGGCACTGTCGCCTGTGGCGGTAATCGGGCTGCTGTGTTCGGCCGTGCTGCTTGTATTTATGCTTATGGCGAGAATACAGTTTACCGCATTGTCCGATAAGGCCGTCGCTCTGGAGCAGCAGCTCTCCGACCTTGAGGTAGAGCAGACGAGGCTGCTTATCGATTACGAGAGCGTTTTCAACATGACGGAGATAGAGGATTACGCCACCTCGGTTCTGGGTATGCAGAGACCCAGAGACGAACAGATATTTTATCTCAACAGCTCCGTTCCGGACAAGGCTGTTGTTATTGAGGGGGCCGATGATGAAAAGGGTCCGCTTGACAGGTTATTAGATATGCTCGCATCCATAGGGGAATATTTTGGATAGCTCCGCGAGTATTATTTATAAAGCCGTACCTATGGGGGGAGACAGATGGCGGGAAAAACCAGGGGAAATAATCCCGAGACTCCAAATTCTATGATGCTTCGCCGCACACTTATTCTGGCTATAGTGTGCGGCATAGTTGCATTTTCAGTACTGGGTCTGCGTCTGCTGAAACTGCAGATATTAGACCATGATTTTTATGAGACCGCCGCTGTTGAGGGTCAGCTTCGCGATACAACGGTGACAGCGGAGAGGGGTACGATATATGACACTAACATGAAGATTCTGGCCATGAGCGCCAGTGTCTACAATGTATATATCAGCCCTGTTGAGATAGACAAGTATGACGTAGACGAAAAAAAGGGCATAACCCACTCGTTCATTGCCGACAAGCTCGCTGAGATTCTGGATATTAAATCAGCCGATATTCTTGAGAAAATGGGCAAGTCCAAAACGTGGTATCAGACACTGGCGCTCAAGGTCGAGCCGGAGGTGTCCGACGCTGTCCGTGATTTCAAGACAGAATACGATCTTGTGGGCGTTAGACTTGAGGATACCAGCAAAAGGTACTACCCATACAGTACTCTGGCTGCACAGGTCATCGGCTTTGTGGGCAACGACGATGACGGACTGGCAGGCATCGAGGCCAAATATGACGACGTCCTGACCGGAATCAATGGCAGGAAAGTCCGTCTGGCAAATGCTGTCGGTACGGAGATGCTGCTGGAGGACTATGAATACTACTACGACTCCAAAGACGGCGAAGGCCTTGTTTTGACTTTGGATTCCACTATACAGTACTACATGGAAAAGCATCTGGAGCAGGCCGTTTTGGACTATGATGTCAAAAACGGTGCCGCGGCGATCGCCATGGATGTTGACACGGGTGCTATACTCGGTATGGTCAGTTTAGGTAACTTTGACCTGAATGACTATCAAACAGTCAGCAGTGAGGTGCAGCAGAAGATAGATGCCGAGCAGGACGAGGAGGCTAAAGCCAAGCTCCTTTTCGATGCGCAGCAGCTGCAGTGGCGCAATAAAGCCATAAGCGATACATACGAGCCGGGCTCCACCTTCAAAATCATAACCCTTGCAATGGCTTTGAACGAGGGTGTTGTAAGTCCGGAGGACAGTTTTTACTGCGGCGGTTCAATTGATGTCACCGGCCGTGACGATCCCGTCAAATGCTGGAAGAGGCAGGGACACGGCTCCCAGACGCTGACACAGGCCCTGCAGCATTCCTGCAACGTGGCTTTTGTAAAGATCGGCCTGCAGGTCGGAGCCAAGAAGTTTTATGAATACTGTGAGAATTTTGGCTTTTTCAAAGCCTCTGAAGATGGAAGCGAGTATCTGCACGGCAAAACAGGTATAGACCTGTTGGGTGAGGGAAGCAGTATTTGGTGGCCGCACGACTACTTTACGAATGACCTCAACAAGTCCTCTCTGGCCGCTGCATCATTTGGGCAGACCTTCAATATTACGCCGATTCAGCTCATAACGGCGGTTTCCGCCTGCTGTAACGGCGGCTATCTTATGGAGCCATATCTAATAAAGTCTACCCTTGACTCAGAAGGTAATGCCATCTCCACTACAGAACCGAAGGTTGTAAGACAGGTCGTCAGCGAGGAGACCAGCGCGACGGTCTGCGGGATGCTTGAGCAGGTGGTCTGCGACAAAAAAGAAGGGACCGGTAAAAACGCCTATGTTGCGGGATACCGCATCGGCGGAAAGACGGGAACTTCGGAAAAAGTCAGCAAGCAGGTAGAGACAGGAGACGATGAGTACATAGTTTCATTCATCGGCGTTGCACCTATGGACGACCCTAAGATAGCTATACTCACTCTTTTGGATAACCCAAGCAGCTCATGCGGGGTACTTGTAGGCGGCGGGCAGATGTGCGCGCCGACAGTTGGAAAAATGATGGCGGATATTCTTCCGTATATGGGATATGAGCCCCAATACAATGACGATGACCAAAAACAGATTGACCGCTCAGTGCCGGACATAGCGGGTATGAGCCTTGCGGATGCGCAGGCGGCCGTTACAAAAGCCGGCTTTACCTACAGAGTGATCGGTACTGGAGGAACGGTCACAGATCAGCTTCCGGCTGCAAACAGTGTAATAGCTGCAAACAGTCAGGTTATAATCTACTGTGACGAGAAGCCGTCGACATCTTTGGAAACTGTACCCGACCTCACGGGGATGTCATACAGCGTGGCAAGACAGCAGCTCGGCAGTATAGCTCTGTTTGTCAGGACTTCAGGCGCAATAAGCGACTCAGGTTCTCTTGTCGTTACCAACCAGAGCGTCAAGGCCGGAACTCAGGTCGAGCACGGCACCGTCATTAACGTCACAATCATAGACCTGGCCAATCAGGGACGATTCTAAAGAGGGAGAGAAAATGGAACTAAGCAAGCTGCTAAAAGGTGTGGAAACTCTTGAAATAAACGCCGATCCCGGAACTGTGATCGGGGATATAAGCTATGATTCCCGCAGCACAAAGCAAGGGGATCTGTTTGTGGCGGTAAGGGGCTTTGAGAGCGACGGCCACAAGTATATCGCTGCGGCCGCCGAAAGAGGCGCTGCAGCTGTAGTCTGCGAGGAAAAACCTGGATCCGATATGCCCTATATATTGGTAAAGGATTCGAGGCTTGCGCTTGCGCTGCTCTCCAGGAACTATTTCGGGGACCCGGCATCAAAGATGAAGATGGTGGGCGTCACCGGCACCAACGGGAAGACAACAACGACTATGCTGTTAAAGCATGTTATTGAGGATTGCCTGGACTGTAAGGTGGGTCTTATCGGCACAATACAGAATTTAATCGGCAGCCGCATAATTCCCACGGAGCGCACCACGCCGGAATCCTATGAGCTACAGAAGCTTCTGCGTGAGATGGCGGACGCCGGATGCAGATACGTCGTCATGGAGGTCTCATCCCACTCGCTGGCTCTGGACAGAGTCGCAGGGATCCACTTTGAGACTGCCGTATTTACAAACCTCACACAGGATCATCTGGATTTCCACAAAACCATGGAGGAATATGCGGGCGAAAAGGCAAAGCTGTTTGAACGCTGTGATAAGGCTGCTATTAATATTGACGACGAGTGGGGCGGATATATGCGCGAAAGAGCAAAATGCCCGGTCATGACCTACTCCGAGACAAAGTTGGAGGCGGACCTTATTGCAAAGGATATTCGTCTCTCTCCGTCAAACGTCAAATTCTGCGCCCTGTCAGGGGATAGCATTGAATGGGTGAGTCTCGGGATACCCGGAAGATTCTCTGTCTACAACGCCATGTCTGTACTTGCAGGGGCCCAGCTTGTGGGTATAGGCCTCTATGACGCATGTGAGTCCCTTAAAACCGCGGTCGGTGTCAAGGGCAGGATGGAGGTCGTCCCCACACCGGAGGACTATACTATACTCATTGACTATGCCCACACGCCTGACGCTCTGGAAAACGTCATCCTGTCGATGAAGGAGGTCGCAAACGGCAGAGTCGTCGTTCTGTTCGGCTGCGGCGGAGACAGGGACAGGGCAAAGAGGCCCATAATGGGAAAAATCGCAACGGAGCTTGCCGATTTTGTTATAATAACCTCGGACAATCCGCGCACCGAGAGGCCCTCGGAGATTATTGAGGACATACTCAAGGGCGTCTCCGGGCCAAAGAGCCTTTACACGGTCATTGAGGACAGGGTGGAGGCGATAGAATATGCGATGGACCACCATCAGGAGGGCGACCTTATAATTCTTGCCGGCAAGGGTCACGAGACATATCAGATCGTCGGTAAGACTAAACACCATATGGACGAGAGAGAAATCGTAGCCGCTCACCTCGGCAAAACAAAGAGATAAGCTGTATCGGACGGAGGAAAAAGCAATGGCTTTAAAGCTTGCTGCCGCACTTGTTGTTTCATTTATAGTAACTGTTTTTATTGGAAAGTTTCTTGTACCATGGCTCAGAAAGATAAAAGCGGGTCAGGAGATCCGCGAAGTAGGGCCTACCTGGCACAGCTCCAAGGCGGGAACGCCCACCATGGGCGGCGTAATGTTCATAACGGGTATTACACTGGCCTGCCTGACTGCGGGCTTTACCCTCATGGCGGAAGGGGAATTCGGGCACATCTATGTTCTGGTCTTTGCCCTTGCTTTCGGCGCTATTGGTTTTCTGGACGACTATGAAAAGCTCAAGCACAAGCAAAATCTGGGTCTTACAGCGGGCAGAAAGTTCGTTCTGCAGGTGGCAGTTGCCGCGCTGTTTGTATTTCTTATGAGGCGCTTCGGTTACCTCACTCCCGATCTGTATGTCCCGTTTTTCAATGTGACCTTATATATGTCCGAGTGGCTGTTCTATGTTTTTGCCATATTCGTCATAGTTGCCACTGTCAACGCGGTCAACCTTACCGACGGAGTGGACGGCCTCGCCTCCGGAGCCTCTATCCCCGTTTTCCTGTTTTTTTCTGTAACAGCGTTCTACTGGGGCATCGAATACCTGTCTCTGGGTGTATTCGCTTCGGCTGTGGTCGGCGGACTAATGGGATTTCTGGTCTATAACTACAATCCGGCAAAGATATTCATGGGCGACACCGGCTCGCTGTTTCTCGGGGGAGCAGTTGCGGGAATGGCGTTTGCCTTCGATATGCCCCTTATAATCCTTGTCACCGGTATCCTCTATGTCATAGAGGCGCTCTCAGACGTTATTCAGGTCGGCTATTTCAAGCTCAGCCACGGAAAGAGGGTTTTCAAAATGGCGCCCTTCCATCATCACCTTGAGATGGGCGGCTGGACGGGAAAAAAGTGGAGCGAGAGAGAACTCTTTACACTGTTCACCGGAGTGTCCGCGGTTTTCGCTGTTCTGTCGTTCATAGGCGTATATGACCGCTTCGGCGCATAGATTAAGACTGTTATTGAAAAGGGGGACGCGAGATTGCAGACAAATCAGACGACCATAAGAAACTATTCACGAAGCATGAAGATAACCCGCGGCCCTATGGACATCCCTTTTCTCGTCGTAACGCTTTTGCTTCTGGGCATAGGAGTCATAATGGTGCTCTCCGCAAGCTATGCGAGCGCTTACTATGATCTTAATAACGAGACGGGAGGAAGCGCTACATATTACTTTACAAGGCAGCTTATCTTTGCCGTCATGGGTGTTGCTGTGATGTATGTGTGCTCACGGCTGCCGGTCTCCTTTTACAGACGCTTTTCGTTTTTTGTGCTTTTTATAGCCATTGCTCTGCTTCTGGCGGTTCTGGTCATCGGTACGAGAGTCAACGGCGCAAAGCGCTGGATAAATCTCGGGTTTACTACCCTCCAGCCCTCCGAGATTGCCAAGGTGGCGGTTATTCTGTCGTTTTCCGTACTCATCTGCAAGTATAGAAATTACATGGGCACGATCAAGTATGGAATAATGCCCTTCGCTATAATTCTTGCCGTTATAGTCGGCCTGCTTGTCCTCGAACCTCATCTTTCCGCCTCGATCATTATTCTGCTTCTGGGGGCAATAATGCTGTTTGCTGGAGGAGCAAGGATGTTCTGGTTTCTTGCGGGAGGGATTGGAATAGCAGGTATATTCATAGTTTTGATAAACACCATGGAATACTCCTCAGAACGAATAACAGCATGGCTTCACCCCTTTGAGGACATGAGCGACACCGGCTACCAGATAGTTCAGTCTCTCTATGCTGTGGGAAGCGGCGGCCTGTACGGGCTCGGGCTGGGGAACAGCCGGCAGAAGTACCTCTATCTGCCTGAGGAGCACAACGACTTTATTTTTTCGATAATCTGCGAGGAGCTTGGGTTCATCGGCGCTCTGCTTATACTTACGCTGTTTGCCCTGCTCATAATCCGCGGCTACTGGATAGCCCTCCACAGCAGGGACAGATACAGTTTCCTTGTCTGTACGGGAGTTACGTCCCTTCTGGCAATCCAGGTGATATTGAACGTGGCCGTCTGCACTAACCTTGTCCCCTGCACGGGCATTTCGCTCCCGTTCTTCAGCTACGGCGGCACGGCTCTTCTGGTGCAGATGGCGGAGATGGGGATTATACTCAGCATCTCCAGAGATATACCGGTCGTGAAGACCGTGAAGCGAAAAAGCGGCTCTACAGCAAAACGTAGTAATAAAGAGAGGAGCGCTGAACAATGAAATTTCTTTTTACCTGCGGCGGGACCGCGGGACATATAAACCCGGCTGTGGGAGTGGCACAGCGTCTGAGGCTGCTGATGCCCGACTGTGAGATCCTTTTCATAGGCGCTGCCGGACACATGGAGACGGAGCTGGTCCCCCGCGAGGGGTTTGATATAAAAACGGTAGATATAACAAACATAAGCCGCGAAATCAGCCTTGAGGGACTTAAACACAATGCCAAAACCGTTAGAAATGTTTTCAAATCAACTGCCGAGGCAAAGACTATTCTTAAGCAATTCAGACCGGATGTCGTAATCGGCACCGGCGGATATGTCTGCTACCCCGTTCTCAAAGCCGCGCATTCAATGAGGATTCCCACGGTGGTGCACGAGAGCAACGCTGTGCCGGGACTCACAACAAGGATGCTGTCAGGCGCGGCCGACAAAATACTCGTCGGCTTTGAGGAGAGCAGACAGTATTACAAAAATCCCGAAAAAGTGATCGTAACGGGGACCCCGGTCAGAGAGGACTTTCGCAACTACGACAAGGCCTCCGCAAGACAAAAGCTGGGCATAGATCCTGAAAAGCCGCTGGTGGTCTCGGTCTGGGGCTCACTTGGCGCGGCGTTTATGAACAAGACGATGGTCGGCTTTATTGATAAGGCTCTCGGCAACCCCTTTTTCGGACTTATCCACTCGGCGGGAAAGGGCGGATATAAGACCATGCTGGAGGAGATGGGCAGGGACGGTGTCAAAACTGCCGAACAAAACGGTATGGAGATCCGCGAGTACATATACGATATGCCGCTTATCATGGCGGCTGCGGATCTTGTTATGTGCCGTAGCGGCGCCTCTACTCTCAGTGAGCTGGCGGTGCTGGGCAAACCGGCGATATTGGTACCCTCGCCAAATGTGACAAACAATCATCAGGAAAAAAACGCACGTGTTCTTGAAAAGGCCGGTGCGGCGGTTTTAATACCTGAAAGCGATATTACTTCGGACAAGCTGCTCGGCTCTGTGTCCTTGCTTCTCAGTCGCCCCGAGACGCTGGACGCGATGTCGGAGCAAATGGTTAAGGTCGGCATCGGCGACGCCACTGAGAGGATAGCAAATATCATGCTCGAGCTTGCCTCAAAAAAGTAGTCAGGGGTAATAGAGTTAACAATGGAGCGCCCATTGTCAACAGGCGATAAAGTCGCATAGTATGGCTTAAAAATGCACTGTGCGGAGGGATCATTATGAGTGTTTGGACAATTAACGGCGGGAATAAGCTGTTTGGCGATGTTAAGGCTCAGGGCTCCAAAAACGCGGTCCTGCCCATCATGGCGGCGGCGATAATCACGGGCTGTGAGACGGAGCTTATAAACTGTCCCGAGCTCAGTGACGTAGGCGCAGCCATGGACATCCTGCGCCATTTGGGCTGTAAAGCCGAACGCAGAGACGGCGCGGTATATATTGACTCGCGGGGTATGAACAGGACGGACATTCCGCATGAGCTCATGCGCGAAATGCGCTCGTCCGTTATATTCCTGGGAGCTATCCTTGCGCGCGCGCACAGAGCGAGCATTTCCTATCCGGGCGGTTGCGAGCTTGGAGCAAGACCGATCGATTTACACCTCGCGGCACTGAAAAGCTTGGGCGCGGACATACAGGAACAGGGCTGCAACATAAACTGCTTTGACTCCGGTCTTATAGGCACGCGTATTAACCTCAAGTTTCCCAGCGTCGGCGCGACCGAAAACGCCATGCTGGCTGCCTGTGCGGCCAAGGGAGAGACTGTTATCACAAACGCGGCGAGAGAGCCCGAGATAGTGGATCTGCAGGAGTTTATGCGTAAGCTTGGGGTCAACATCAGCGGCGCCGGCACCTCTGTTGTCACGATTGACGGCTTTGGAACGCGGCGGTCGGTCAAACACAAGATAATGAACGATCGAATAGTATCCGCTACGGCTATGTGCTGTGTTGCCGTCACAGGCGGCAGCATCACGCTAAATGAAGTTGTGCCTGCAGATTTCGAGACCGCTATGGCGGCTCTGGAGTATATGGGCTGTGATATTGAGAGAGGCGAATGTACTGTAAAGATAACATGCAACACAGCTTTAAGAGCGTGTTATCCCATAGTTACAAGGCCCTATCCGGATTTTCCGACGGACATACAGCCGCTGCTCATGGCGGCATGCCTCACTGCGGCGGGAACAACCGAATTTACAGAGAACATATTTGAAAACCGTTACAGACATGTTCCCGAGATGTGCAAGCTGGGCGCGGACATTGTTGTGGAGGACCGTGTTGCCAGAGTAACGGGCGTCAAGAGGCTCCAAGGCGCGGAAGTCTCGGCTACTGATCTGCGCGGAGGCGCGGCGCTCGTCGCGGCGGCTCTGGGAGCCGATGGCAGGACGGTAATAGATGACAACGGACATATCGCCCGAGGCTATGAAGACTTTGACAGGCTGCTTGCAAATCTCGGAGCCGATCTGAGCTACAGAGCTTAGAGGCGTAAGGAACGGCACAGGATTTGTCTCCATTTTTACAAGGGGGAAAAAAATGACCGCCCGAAGAGCAAAAAGAAAGAGAAAAAAGACCGGTGAAGGCGGCTTTATCTTTGGTACGCTGTCCTTTGTCGTCATCTGTGCCGCACTTATTTTTGCAATAAGCGTGTTTTTCCGTGTATCCAACATAGAGGTCAGCGGTGCCGAGCGCTACTCCGCAGAGGAGATAATTGAGGCCTCCGGTATCAAAGAGGGCGCGAGCCTTGTGACATTAAACTGCAGATCCGCCGCCGACCGGGTAACGAGTGAGCTGATCTATGCGGGCCGTGTGCAAATAAACCGCAAAATGCCCAATACCGTTGTAATAACGGTCCGTGAGAGCGACACCGTCGCCTGTGTAGAAACCGACGTGGGTCTATGGCTTATTGACAACTACTGCCGTCTTCTGGAACCTGTGACGGAGGATGGAAACGCGGACTATATAGAGGTCTCAGGCGTATCGGCAGTGTCGCCCAAAGCGGGTAGCGGAATGTCCGTTGCCGCGGAGGACAAGTCTAAAGTGACTTATCTCGAAGAGATACTTCGGGCTCTGTCGGATGCAGACATTATGAAAGACGTCACATCCATCGACGTGAGCAATACTGCCAACGCCCGGATCGATTATTTGGGACGCTTCAAGGTGAAGCTCGGCAGAAACGAAAACACTGAGTACAAGCTTGGACTGCTCAAAAGCGCTGTGGCAGAGCTCACGGAGACAGAGAAGGGGACTTTCGATCTCTCGGAGAATAAAAAAGCGGGTTTTAGCCCGGATTGACAAACAAATTATCCAAAATCCGAAAAACCGGAGGATAATTTTATAGTTCACATAATTTTTTACAAAGAATACTTGACCAATATGGAAATTCATTATAAAATAGAGCGAATACTTGGATTATACCGCTGAACTGTTCTTTAGTTCAGAGTTTATAAAAATCATGGGAGGCTATGAATATGTCGTTTCAGCTTGAAACCGGTCCCGAAAACGTAGTAACTATAAAGGTAGTCGGCGTCGGCGGTGCCGGCAATAACGTCGTCAACAGGATGGTGAGTTCCGGCACAAAGGGCGTTGATTTCATCGCCATTAATACGGACAAGCAGGCCCTCTCCGTGTCGAGCGCCACTCAGAAGATCCAAATCGGCGAAAAGCTGACGCACGGCCAAGGCGCAGGCTCCGATCCGGATATTGGCAAACGAAGTGCCGAAGAGAGCCGCAACAACATTGCCAAGAGCTTTGAGGACGCTGACATGGTCTTCATAACAGCGGGTATGGGCGGAGGTACCGGAACAGGTGCGGCCCCCACCATTGCAGACATAGCGCGCGAGAGCGGTATCCTTACCGTCGGCGTCGTGACCAAGCCCTTCAGCTTCGAGGGCAAGCGCCGTATGCAGCAGGCGGAGGAAGGTATAAACGAACTTCTGGGCAAGGTGGACTCCCTGCTCATAATCCCCAACGACCGTCTCAAATACGCAACCGATCAGCGCGTCACCTTTGCAAATGCATTTGCCATTGCAGACGACGTTCTGCATCAGGCGGTCACCAGCATCTCCGATCTCATCAAGAACACGGGCTTCATTAACCTCGACTTTGCGGACGTAACCACCATTATGAAAAATGCCGGCTTTGCACATATGGGCGTTGGCCATGCCGCCGGCAAGGGCAAGGCTGAGGACGCCGCGCGTATGGCGGTCGCCAGTCCTCTGATGGAGACCTCCATAGATGGCGCAAGAGGCGTTCTTATCAATATAACCGGCTCTATGGATATGGGCCTTGAGGACGTTGAAGCTGCCGCAAGCCTTGTTCAGGCTGCAGCACACCCCGAGGCAAACATAATCTTCGGCGCCACCTTTGACGACGCCATGGACGACGAGATCCGCGTAACCGTCATTGCGACAGGCTTTGACGACGGCCCCGTAAAGCGAGCAGAAGCAGAGGAACAGAAGCCTGCCGAGAAATCTCAGGGCCTGTTCACTACGGCTTCCGCCATGGCCCAGTCGGAACCTGCACAGCAGCCCCAGCAGGCCCCGGCGTCCGAAAAAAAGGAAGAAGATCCCTTTGACAGCATCTTCAAAATATTCAACTCTAAATAGCCGTTTTTGCGCATATAATAGCATGACCGCCCCCTCCGCCTTAGGTGGCGAGGGGGCGCGTGTTATCTTCTGTCCTGTCATGAATGGAGGGGATAAAACTGAAAAGGTCTTCAAAATTCTCCACCTTGCTCATATATGCTTTTGAGCTGACAGAGATATATGTCACAAACAGGGTTTCCAGATCGGCTGCGGCCCTTTCTTATGGGCTGACCCTGTCGCTGTTCCCCACTCTTATCTGCATACACGCAATGCTTGCCAGCTTCGCTACTGATATTTCCCTTATGCTCGACGGGCTGTCCACTTTTGTCCCTGCCGGAACTTTGCAGTATTTGGACAGCTATCTGAATTATCTTTCCACGCAGGACAACAGAGCGCTGTTTACGGCGGGACTTTTAGCTATGGCGACGACCTCGGCCGCCGTTTTTCGCACTATTCACAGCATTATGGCCGATATTCAGGGGGCGCCGAGGTTCAACGGAGTGTTCAAGCTGCTTTTTAGCTTTGTGTTTTCGCTGCTGTTTCTTGGCGCCATATACTTCGCCATTGTCGTTATGCTGGCAGGCAACTGGCTTATATCAATTCTTTCCCACGTATTGCCGCAGGCGACGGCCCTGGGGCTTTGGACATGGCTGAGGTACCCTCTGCTGTTTGTCATTATGGTGTTCATTATTTACGGTCTTTACAGGATAAACACGCCTAAGGATATAAAGAACACCATCTTCCCCGGCGCGATTCTGGTTTCCGTTGTGCTGGTGCTCGTCAGTGCCCTGTTTTCGTGGTTCATAGGAATGTCCGCGAAATACCCGCTTGTATATGGGTCGCTGGCTTCTATAATCATTTTTATGCTGTGGATGTATATATGCGCCCAGATACTGATAATGGGCAATGCGCTGAACGTTGTCTTGAGACGGCATAAGGTCAGGAGACAGATAATACCGCAAGATGACAAGCGTGAGAGTTAAAAGCCCGGCTGTTACTAATTTTGTGGACTTTTGCACAAATACTCTAAAATTTGACCAAATTATATATTGAAAAGGTCTGGATTTTATTATATATTGTAAAAAGTGTAACCGACCTTCGTGACAGATGAACGGAGGATTCTTTTTGCAAGGAGTATATAATGCGTGCGCAAAGATACAAAAAACGCAGTGCCGAAACGGTGAACGGGCGTTTTTATACGGACCATGTGAAGGCCAAACGTATTCTCGTTGTGAATGACGATGAAAACGACAGACGGGAAATAGAGAGTATTCTGGGAAAGGCATATGAGATAGTATTTGCCTCAAGGGGAGATACGGCGATAGAAGTCTTTGAGGACAGTGCTGTGGCTGTCCGTCTTATACTTCTGGATCTTCGCCGCCCGCCTATGGACAGCTACAGTTTTTTGAAGGAGTGCAGGAGGCACGACGGTCTGAGACATATTCCTGCGCTTGTGACTGTAGAGAGTGCTGCCGAAGAAGATGAGATAGAGGCCCTCGAAAACGGAGCGGCGGGCATTTTTACAAAACCGTACAACCCCGATATAATGTTGCGCCGAGTGTGCAGCTTTATTAATTTGCAGGATTCGGCGTCCATAATCAAGACCATTGAATGTGACCGCCTCACAGGTCTGTACTCAAAGGAGTATTTCTACCGAAAGACCCGCGCCGTACTGTTGCAAAACCCCGATACAAAGTATGACATCATCTGCGGAGATATTGAGAAATTCAAACTCATAAACGATTTGTTCGGCGTTCCACAGGGGGACAGAGTTCTCTGCGAGGTTGCAAATGCCGTACAATTTCTCTCAGGTCCGGACAGCGTTTGCGCCCGCCTAGGCGCCGATATCTTCGCGGCTCTCGTAGAACACAGGGAGGGCTTCGGCCAGGAAAACTGCCTTAAAGCGGTCGCCTACGTCAACGGCCTTTCTATGCCCGCAAATATTGTACTTAAATTCGGCCTTTACAATATTGAGGACAGGACGGTACCTGTTTCTCAGATGTGTGACAGGGCCATTCTCGCCGCTCAGAGCATAAAGGACAGATATGGAGTTCTTCTCGCCGTCTATGATGACTCTATCCGCCGCAAGCTCCTCATGGAGCAGTCTCTGGTGGAGGAGATGGAGACCGCGCTGGAGGAAAAGCAGTTTATACTTCACTTTCAGCCAAAGTACAACATCCGCAATGATAAGATTGCCGGGGCAGAGGCCCTCGTCCGCTGGAGGCACCCCGAGCAGGGTCTCATAGGCCCCGATGCGTTTATCCCGCTTTTCGAGCGCAACGGCTTTATTACCCGTCTCGACAGATACGTATGGGAGGAAGCGTGCACTCTCCTAAGGAAATGGAAGGATATGGGGATTGACTCCGTACCGATCTCCGTGAATGTTTCCCGCAACGACCTCTATAAAAGCGATCTGCCGGATCTGCTCCTGGAGACTGTGGGGAAACACGGCATTGAGCCCCGCGACCTCCATCTCGAAATTACTGAGAGCGCCTATACAGACAATCCAAAGCAGATAATAGACGTTGTCACGGCACTGCGGGAGCGCGGCTTCGTCATAGAGATGGACGATTTCGGTACAGGCTATTCCTCACTGAATATGCTCAGCGAGCTGCCAATAGACGTTTTAAAGTTGGACATATCGTTCATACAGAACGAATCCGAAACCTCCAGTCACAAGAACATCTTCACTTTTATTATAAGCCTTGCGAAATGGCTCGATCTGCTCGTCATTGCCGAGGGGGTCGAGACACTGGAGCAGGTTAGAAAGCTTCGCAGTATGGACTGCGATTATGTCCAGGGCTACTATTTTTCTCGGCCCGTTCCCGAGAAGGAATATCTGAGAATGCTCAGGGAGTCAGATATTGACGACAGCGGAGATCTTATTTCACAGGTGGATAATCCTTTGAATACCGAAATAGTTCTTACGCAGAGAAACAGCTCAAAGCAGATTATACTCGTGGTGGACGATTCGGACGAAAACCGGGCGGAGCTGAGAGGTATTCTGGAGCCCTGTTATACCGTTGAGGAGGCGGACAATGGAGTTTCGGCACTGAAGTACATAAAGAAGCGCGGCAAGGAGACTGCCGCGATTGTGCTGGATCTGGACATGCCCATAATGGACGGGTGCAAGTTCCTGAGCATCATGAAAAACGATGACCGCCTGAACAGTATTCCCATCATTTTGGTTGCAGACGGGGAAAACAGCAGTGAGGAAGAGGCGCTGGATATGGGGGCGGACGACTTCATCACAAAGCCATATAATAAGAAGCTTGTACTCCACCATGTCAGAAACAACATCGACAGCGCCGCTCTGCGTCTGCAGCAGCGGTATCTGGACAGCAGGCAGAAGCTCCAGCAGGGGGCCTATACAGACTATCTCACGGGCCTGCTCAACAGACGCGGGCTAGAGGAGGCATGGTCGAACATGCCTGACTCCTGCCTCGACATGTTCTGCCTTATTATGATAGATATTGATAATTTCAGTGATTATAACGACTCGTTCGGCCGCGAAGCGGGGGACGAGATACTAAAGACCTTCGGCCGCTCGCTGTTGGCCTGCCTGCGCAGCGACGATATCATAGCACGTACGGGAGGCGACGAGTTCATAGTTGTTGCGCCGGATATGGCAACCCCGGAAAATGCGCTGAAAAAAGCACGTCAGCTCTGCGAGAGTGCTGCCATACCGTGCTCTGTGGGTGTTGTGGTCTTCGATAGAAAACCACATTTTCTTGAGGAAGCGAGCACAAAGGCGGAGAAAGCGGTTCTAAACGCCAAGCGTAACGGGAAAAACGGGAGCTGTATTTGGACGTGTGACTGACCGGCGCCCGGGGGTGATCTGTGAGGAGAAGACATGTTAGATTATATGAAACAGGAGGAGGGCTTTTACAGCCGCGTCTGGGCCCTCGTCCTGCCTATAGTTCTCCAAAATCTGATAATGACCAGCCTGGGTATTGTGGATACCTTCATGGTAGGCCTGCTTGGCGAAGCGCCTATGGCGGGCGTAACCATGGCGAACACTCCCGTGTTTATCATACAGCTCGTCATCTTTGGACTGCAGAGCGGCTCTGCTGTGCTCATCAGCCAGTACTGGGGCAAAAGGGATTCGGACGCGGTCAACCGCGTGATGGGCATCGGCTTCTATCTTGCGGGAGCAGTATCTATGGCCTTTGCGCTAATAATGCTTCTAATCCCCGAAAAGGCAATGAGCCTGTTTACAGACAACCCACTGCTCATAGATATTTCCTCAAGATACATACGTATTGCAGGTGTTTCCTATGTGTTCAACAGCATTACGGGCGTATATACCGGGGCTCACCGCAGTATGGGCTATCCCAAGCTGGGACTTTCAATTTTCAGCGTGTCGATGTGCCTGAATACCTTTATGAACTGGGTACTCATATTCGGAAAGCTGGGTGCTCCCGCCATGGGCGTGGAGGGCGCCGCTTTGGCGACACTGATAGCGCGAATTGTAGAGTTCATTATCATGCTTGTCCACTCCTGTGTCGGCAAGCGCTTCATTATTGACATGAAAGCTCTCTTGAGTCCGGGGTCTGAAATGCTCAAAAAGTTTGTGCGCTACTCTACTCCGGTTTTGCTCAATGAGACCATGTGGGGCCTGGGGACCGCTGTATATCCGACGATCATGGGACATATGGAGGGCAGTACGTCGATTATTGCGGCCTTCACCGTTGCCGGCAACATAGACAAGCTTACGACCGTGGGAACTTTTTCCGTTGCGGCTACCGCCGCTATTCTGGTCGGCAACGAGATCGGCAGCGGCAACAAGGACAAGGCCTACAGCATGGGCGCAGCCCTGAGTATGACTGCGTTCTTTACAGGTCTTGTTACAGCCGGCATAACGCTCATTTTGGTGTTCACGGTCATAGACCCCTATGTGTACAGGCTGTTCAACTTATCGGATACATCCTGCGGGATCGCGACTATGATGCTGGTTATAAACTGCCTGCTCCTCGCTTCCAGGTCGTTTAACAGCACCAATATCGTCGGGGTGCTGCGCGGCGGAGGAGATGTCAGAGCGGCTATGCTGATTGACATTCTGCCGCTGTGGCTGGCGGCGATACCTATGGCGGCAATATGCGGACTTGTCATAAAGACAGGAATTTTGTGGGTGTGTCTGGCCGTTGGCCTTGAGAATCTTCTAAAGTTTGGCTTGGGTATAAGTCGCTTTCGCTCACGAAAGTGGATAAACGACGTCACCGTCAGCGACGCGGCATAAAAACATAAAAGCGCGCCGGAAATTCGACGCGCTTTCTTTAACTGCAGTTTCTCTATATTACAGCGATGGCTTCAATCTCAACCTTGACGTCCTTGGGCAGGCGGGCCACCTGAACGGCGCTGCGGGCGGGACAGTTGTGGGGGAAAAACTCGGTATAGACGGAGTTCATAGCTGCAAAATCGTTCATGTTGGCTAGAAAGACCGTAGTCTTGACGACGTTTTCTAGAGTTGCGCCGGCTTCGGTAAGTATCGCCTTGATATTTGTCAGGGACTGCCTTGCCTGCGCTTCAATGTCGCCGCTTATTATGCTTCCTGTGGCTGGTTCAATTGGGATTTGACCGGAGACGAAAACAAGACTGCCCGCTGCGACTATGCCCTGAGAGTAGGGACCGATGGCCGAGGGGGCGTTTTTTGTGGAGAGGACTTTCTTCGTGAAGCTCATGGCAATCACTCCTTAATCTGTTCTTGCGGCCGTCCGGCCGCCGACTTCTGCTTCGATTGTAGCACAAATATGCAGTATAATTAAGCAGTTTTCTTATCCGCTGCGTGTTTTCTTCGTTTTTTACAATACCTCGGCTTTGAAACTGCCGAACTTATGTAAAAAGACGGGTATACCAGAAATAATAACGTATTATTTGCCCACTTACCCCTTATTTGGTGTTGAAAAAAACACAAAAAGTGTTAGAATGTTGATACTGTGCAAAAATATTACTTGTACATTGGAGGAATCACGAATCATGGCAAAAAAGCAGTTCAAAACCGAATCAAAAAGAATACTTGACCTGATGATAAACTCTATATATACACATCAGGAGATATTTTTGAGAGAGCTTATTTCCAACGCCAGCGACGCTATCGACAAGCTTTGCTATCTCTCCCTCACCGACGAAAATGTCGGTATGACGCGGGATGACTTTAGAATAAAGCTCGGCGTCTCCGAGCAGGACCGCATAATCAGCGTCTCCGACAACGGAATTGGCATGACAAAGGAGGACCTTGAAAACAACCTGGGGGTCATTGCAAGGAGCGGCTCTCTTAAATTCAAAGAGGACGCTGCGAAGGAGGGCGGTATGTCCGAAATGGACATAATCGGCCAGTTCGGCGTCGGTTTCTACAGTGCGTTCATGGTTGCAGACAAGGTCACGGTTATCAGCAAGGCCTACGGCTCCGACACCGCTTATAAGTGGGAGAGCACGGGAGTCGACGGCTACACCATAGAGGAGTCCTCAAAGGACGGCGTCGGCACGGACGTGATCCTGCACCTCAAGCCCGACACCAGTGAGGAGGAGAGCGAGTACACCCGCTTCCTAAACTCGATCTCTATTGGACAGCTGGTCAAAAAGTACAGCGACTATATCCGCTGGCCGATTGTTATGGACTTTGATTATATGGAGGAGACGGAGACCGAAGAGAAGGACGCGGAGGGCAACCCCGTCATGGAGCAGAAGCCCGTCACAAGAGAAGAAGTCATAAACAGCATGGTCCCCATCTGGCAGCGTGACAAGAACGAGGTCACCGAGGAGGAGAGCGACGATTTCTATCAGAACGCGTTTTACGACTATGAAAAGCCCGTATCCACTATAAGAGTCAACGCCGAAGGCCAGGTCTCCTACAGGGCTATGCTCTTTATACCGGGCAGGCTGCCCACCAACTTTGTCCCAAACGAGGCGGAGCCGGGCCTTCAACTCTACTCAAACGGCGTCATGATAATGGAGCGCTGCAAGGAGGTGCTGCCCGAGTGCTTCCGCTTTGTGCGCGGCGTTGTCGACAGCCCCGACTTCTCTCTGAATATTTCGCGTGAGATGCTCCAGCATGACAGACAGCTCAGAATCATCTGCAACAACCTCGAAAAGAAGATCAAAAACGAGCTGCGCAGACTTATGGACGACGAGCCTGAAAAGTATGAGAGATTCTATAATGCCTTTAGCTACCAGCTCAAATACAATATGATGGCGAATCACGGCGAGAAGAAGGAATTTCTGAGCGATCTTTTGATGTACTATTCCAGCACCCGGAAAGAACTTGTGCCCTTCAGCGAGTACAAGGCGAGCATGCCCGAGGAACAGAAGTACATCTACTATGTGTGCACAGACAGCATAACACGCGCGGACAGCCTGCCTCAGGCGGAGCAGATACGCGACAAGGGCTATGAAGTCCTCTACCTTACCGATGACCTTGACGGCTTTATAATGCGAGCGCTCAAGGAATACGAGGGGGTGCCCTTCTGCGACATCACGACCGACGATCTGGGTCTTGAGACCGAGGATGAGAAGGAAGAGACCAAAAAGCTTCAGGAGGAAAACAAGGATCTGCTGCAGTTTGTCAAGGATACCTTGGGCGATGCCATTAGCGACGTGCGAATCAGCCACAAGCTCAAGACCGCGCCTGTCTACCTCTCCACCGAGGGGGATATAACCATTGAGATGGAAAAGTACTTCTCCGTCGTAAAAAGCGAGATGTCGGATATGATAAAGGCAAAGCGTGTGCTGGAACTCAACGGCGAGCATCCTGCGTTCGAGGCTCTGAAAAAGGCCTACGACGAGGACAGGCCCAGAGCGGAAAAGCTTGCCAAGATACTCCACGGCGAGGGATTGCTGGTCGCCGGCCTGCCCATGGAAAACGCCGCCGAGTTCTCGGAAATGGTCTGCGAACTCTTCTGAAACAATCTACACTTACTGAAAGGAGCGTGCAATATGGACAGAATGCTGGGAATATATATCCACGTACCCTTCTGCGCCAGTAAGTGTGCATATTGCGACTTCTATTCCCTCGCCGGCAGGGACAAGATGATGGACAAGTACCAAGCGGCGATTCTCAGGCACATTATCGAGGCCGCGCCGCAGATGGAGCCCTACTATATTGACACGATATACTTTGGCGGAGGAACGCCCGGCTATTACGGCGCAAAGCGCATATGCGAGATATTGAGCACACTTAAGAATTACTCCAAGGTGCTGAAGAGCGCTGAGATCACTGTCGAAATGAATCCCGACAGCCTGACAAGCTCAGACCTGCGCATGCTTCGCGCCGAGGGCGTGAACCGAATCTCACTTGGAGTACAGTCCACCAAGGACGATATTCTGCGCCTGATCGGCCGCCGCCATAACTTCCGACAGGCGGAGAAGGCGATAAGGATGTGCCGCTCGGCGGGCTTTAGCAATATCAGTATCGACCTCATCTATGGTCTGCCCACTCAGACAAGGAACGACTGGGCGGACACTCTCTCCAAGGCGATAGCCATGCGGCCGACACACATTTCCGGCTACGGACTGAAGCTGGAGGAGGGGACTCCCATGTGCGAGCGGTATAAGGACTCCGACTCTCTGCCTACAGACGATGATCAGGCGGATATGTACCTATACATGACGGACATCCTCGCGCGGTACGGCTATAGCCAATACGAGATATCAAACTTTGCGCTCCCGGGCTTCGAGTCCCGTCACAACCTGAAATACTGGAATCTGGACGACTATATGGGTTTTGGACCCAGCGCGCACTCCTGCATCGGAAACGTCCGCTACAGCTATATCCGAGACCTCAAGGGGTATATAGACGGTATAAACAGCGGAAGCAGCATAATTGACGAGTACGAGACTATAGACAAACTGGAGCGCGCGGCAGAGTATATCATGCTCGGCATGAGAACAACGCGGGGAATCTCTAAGGATGAATACAGCCATATATACAAGAGCGGCTTTGACAAGATCGAGTATCTGCTTGAAGAGTACGGCAAGAAAGGCTGGGTAGAGGCCGAGGGTGACAGGTGGCACTTTACCTCATCGGGCTTCTTGCTGTCCAACATACTGATAGGCACGCTTCTGGAGGCCCAGTCTCAGGAGAAGATGTACGCCAATCCGTGGATGTTTAGCGAGATAGGTACGGAGGGACCAGAGCTTACGCCGCCCTCCGGCGGAACGATTTTCAATTAGTAAAAATCAAACGATCTGGATGGGGGCAAACATGAGGCTAAACGGATCAAAGCGCGGTGCTCAGCCCACAAAGGCTAAAAAGCTCAAGGAGCGAAAAACCGCAAAGATAAAACTGACGAAGGGCAAAGCAGAGGGCGTAAAGCGCAAAAAGCCCCTCGTGGTGGCGGCAGCTGCAGCCGCACTGCTTATTCTTTCCTTTCTTCTCATGGGAGCCTATGCAAACGGTACGGATAAAATATTTAACAATATCAGCATGGAGGGTGTGGATCTCGGCGGTCTGACCGCGAAGGAAGCCGCAAATGCGCTTGAGGCAAGCCCCATGGGATCTTCAGAGGACAGAGAGCTTAAGCTGACCCTGCCCGCAGGCGTGGAGCTTCTTATCAGTTCGCGGGAGGCGGGGTGCTACATGAGTGCGCCGGACGCTGCGGCATATGTCTATGATCTCTGCCATGGGGGAAACTTTTTTTCCAACACAATTACATATATCCGCAGCCTGCTCGGCGGCATAGAGCTGACTGCAGGCTCCGGCGCGGAGCTTGATGCCGACTATGTCCACAGAGTTGTAAACGATGCGGTAAATGAGTGCCAGCTTGCTCTGCTGAATGACAGCGTAGAGGTAGGCGAGGAGACTGTCAGTATTGTAAAGGGCGCCAGCACTGTCGTAATTGATAAGGACGAGATATATAATATCGCAAAGTCAGCGCTTGAGGAGGGAAACTTTGAGGCTATTGAGTACAGGCCGAAATCAAGGGATGAGTCGGCAGAGAAAGTAGATCTTAAAGAGATCTATGACGTGGTATTCAGAGAGCCGGCGAATGCGGTTTATGACCCCGAAACGAAACAGGCTACCGAGCACGTGGTCGGGAGAAGCTTCAACATCGACGGGGCCCAGAGACTCTGGGACAAAGCTTCCGTGGGCGAAAAGATCGTTATCCCTCTTATTCTCGAACAGCCTGAGATAACAACCGAAGACCTGAACAAAGTGCTCTTTGCGGACCTGCTCTCTCAGAAGACGACCAGTCTTGCCGGGAGCAGCTCCGCCCGCATCAACAACGTCACAAAGGCGTCGGCTGCGATAAACGGCGTAGTTCTCAATCCTGGTGAGGAGTTCTCCTATAACGGTACCGTAGGTCAGCGAACAGCGGCTGCCGGCTACCAGTCTGCGGGGGCATATTCAGGCGGCCGGGTCGTATCGGAGATAGGCGGCGGGATCTGCCAGGTATCTTCAACAATTTATTACTGCGCTATGGCTGCAAATCTTGAAATCACCTCAAGAACCTGCCACTATTTCGGCGTGACCTATCTGCCAGCCGGACTGGACGCGACGGTCAGCTGGCCGTCTCCGGACTTCAAGTTCAAAAACAGCAGCGAGTATCCGATAAAGATAGAGGCGTTGGTCAACAGATCAGACCTCACCGCGACGGTCAGGATCTACGGTTCGAATCCGGACGGCATAAGAGTGGAAATCACAACCTCGACCTACTCCACAGCCAACGGCTACGGCGCTACCAGCTACCGCAATGTCTACGACAGGGACGGTAAGCTGGTAAGCAGTAAGCTGGAGGCAACAAGCGAGTACCATTACCACAGCGAGGACAGGGTAGAATCGCCCAGACCGAGCGAATTGCCCAGACCGAGCGAATTACCGAAGCCCTCTGAAAATCCAGTGACCCCGCCGCCGACCCCCTCTGTGCAGCCGGTAACGCCTTCTCCGTCACTGCCCGTGGAGACTCCGGTGACGGAGCCGCCCGCGGAGCCATCCGCAGACCCCCCGGCGACTGATGGGATATCATGACCTTACGGCGGAAGTGCCGATAACAAAACAAGAGACCGAAAAATACAATCGGAGGAATAAAAATGAGCAAGGGAACATTCTACATCACAACGCCGATATATTATCCGTCGGCTAAACTGCATATCGGACACGCCTACTGCACGGTTGCGACGGATACAATAGCCCGCTATAAGCGAATGTGCGGCTACGATGTACTGTTCCTGACTGGCACCGACGAGCATGGTCAGAAGATTGAGGAAAAGGCCAGAGAGAGGGGCGTGACCCCAAAACAGTTCGTTGATGAAATAGTCGAGGGAAAGGGCGGCATTCTCGACCTGTGGCAGCTGATGAATATCTCGAATGACCGTTTTATCCGTACCACAGACGACTACCACGTAGAGTCCATTCAGAAAATTTTTAAGCAGATGTATGACAAGGGCGATATTTATAAGGGCTCATACAAGGGCAAATACTGTACACCCTGCGAGAGCTTCTGGACAGACAGCCAACTCATAGACGGGAAGTGCCCGGACTGCGGCCGCGAAGTCCACGAGGCAGAGGAGGAGGCATATTTCTTCCGCCTTTCCAAATATGCCGACCGTGTTCAGGCCCTGCTGGAGACTCCGGGATTTCTGGAGCCCGCCAGCCGCGTGAATGAGATGATAAACAACTTTATAAAGCCCGGTCTGGAGGACCTCTGTGTGTCCCGGACCAGCTTTTCCTGGGGCATCCCAGTGACCTTTGACCCCGGACATGTTGTATATGTCTGGGTGGACGCTCTGAGCAACTATATCACGGCACTCGGCTATGCAAACGGGAAGTACGGTGACTTTGAAAAATACTGGCCCTGTGATGTACACATGGTGGGTAAGGAGATAGTCCGTTTCCACTCCATCATATGGCCAGCGATGCTCATGAGCCTTGAGCTGCCTCTCCCGAAGAAGGTATACGGCCACGGCTGGCTGCTGCTCGAAGGCGGCAAAATGAGTAAGTCAAAGGGGAATATCGTTGACCCATACCTGCTTGCGGAGCGTTACGGAGTGGATACGCTGAGGTTCTTTCTCATGCGCGAGTTTCCGCTCGGCTCGGACGGCAATTTCTCCAACGAGGCTCTCATCAGCCGCATAAATTCGGACCTTGCAAACGATCTGGGCAATCTCCTTTCCCGCACCGTAGCTATGGTCATAAAGTATTTTGACGGCACACTGCCCAAGGAACGCAGGGGTGAGCCTGTAGACGACGAACTGATAGGGATGGCGGGCGGACTGCGCGATGTGTTCGAGCATAGCATGGAGAACTTCGCCACTCAGAGTGCGCTGATAGAGGTCTTTAAGGTCATCTCCCGCGCAAACAAATACATTGACGAGACTGCTCCCTGGATACTGGCAAGGGATGAGGCCAACAGGGCGCGCCTTGCAACCGTCATGTACAACCTGCTGGAGACAATACGCATAACCGTGACTCTGCTGCAGCCCTTTATGCCCGAAAGCTGCGAAAAGGCTTTTGAGCAGATCGGCGCATCTGATAAAGACAGGTCATGGGAGAACGCCGGCACCTTCGGCGTACTCGATGCGGACGTCACCGTTCGCAAGGGCGGCACACTTTTCCCCCGAATAGACATGGAAAAGGAGCTGGCGGAACTGGAGAAGATGAACGCTCAGGCTGCAATACCCGCGGTACCGCCCGTTACCATTGACGAATTTGCTAAGGTGCAGATGACCGTCTGCAAGGTGCTCGCCTGCGAAAACGTCAAGAAGAGTGAAAAGCTCTTAAAATTTACTCTGGACGACGGCAGCGGAATACCGAGACAGATCCTTTCGGGCATCGCAAAGTTTTATGAGCCTGAGCAGCTTGTCGGGAAGACCGTCGTGGCCTGTACGAACCTGCCCCCGCGCAAGATGATGGGCGAGGAGTCAAACGGCATGATAATCTCCGCCGAAAAGGACGGCAAGCTCAATCTGCTCATCTTGGACGACGCGATTCCCGCGGGCGCCCTGCTCTGCTGAAATATAAGAATTACCGCGCCGTATACGGCGCGGTTCCCATGGGGAGGGGTTACTATGGAAAAGACTGCAATATTGTTTGTTCACGGCTTTATGGGGTGTAAGCGCCAATTTTTATCACTGCAGAACGCACTGGAGGACTGCGGAGCGGATATGATTCTTCACGTTCTGCCGGGACATGACTCCACGCTAGAAGAATTCCGCACGACTGACGCAGGAATCTGGCAGCAGAGCGTCAACGATGCCGTACATAATCTTGCTAAGGAGTATGACCGTATACTGCTGGTCGGTCATTCCATGGGAGGACTGCTGGCGATACGTGCGGCTATTGCGGAGCCGGATAAAGTCTGCGGCGTAGCAGCCATCGGCTTTCCCATAAAGATAAGGCTGCGCCACCAGTGGCTTGCGCTGAACATCGATGCCTCACATCCCGCCAAAGAGGGCGAGGATCCGCGTATCACAGCGGCGCGAACAATGTCGGGCGTCAAGATTGAGAGCGCCGGACAGTATTTTTCTACCTTCCCGCAAAACATGCAGTTTCTTAAAATGACACGGCTTGCGAGGAGAGAGATCCACCTGCTAAAAGCGCCTCTGACGGTGCTGAACTTCGAGAAAGACGAGATCGTGGCACCTTCGGTACCCGACTTCGTTCACAGCCAGCTCCCGGACGCGAGGGTCATAATGATGCCTAACTCATTTCACTTTCTGTTTACAGACGACGAGCTGCAGCTGATGGCAAGCGAGATAAGAGGTATGCTGCAGCAATAAAAAACATGGACCCATAAACAGTTGAGGATAAAGCAGACAACAGACAAAAGCCCCCTGATGCAGAAAAACTGCGTCAGGGGGTGGTTTTATACCGGAAACAGGACTGGTGCCGCTTGCGCTGCGTCAGTCTCCATAAAGCCAATATTTTCTGCCCGATGTGGTTTTGCCGTTTATGCAATCTGAGGGCTGTTAAATTGCGGTTCCACTTCTCCGATTGATAAGACAGTTTATATTTTTTTTTCCAGATATAGATAGCTGGAGGGGGAAAACCCGTTTTTCTCGTAAAAGCTGATGTCCTCTGTAAGTGTGTGTAGTTCGATTTTGGTGACGCCCTCCTTGCGGAGCTCGTCCCGTAGCTGTTCCATTGCCATGCTGCCACATCCCTTTCGCTGGTATGCGGGGTTGACAAATATCTCCTGAACATAGAAGACGTCGCCCTTCGCAGTGTAATCCATTCTGCCGAAGAGGTATCCGACGACCTGCGTCTCGATATTCAGTGAGTAGCCCTTTGCCCCTATACCGGAAAGAAATGCCGTGATGCGCTTTTTTGCTCGCTCGTATTGCCATTGTTCGTTAAAGGGCGGCTCCGCGTAGACGGCACACATCAACTGGGCGGCGTCCTGGATATCGTCCTTTGTGCAGGCACGCAAAAACAACATAGTGTTCACCTCCAATGATTATACCTTATCACACATTCAGGAATAAATACAGGGGGAAAAGGGCTTTTTAACTATTTTTTTAATATTATGATGCATTGAGACCGCACTTATCGAACTCTGTTCTGTAGTATGGTCGAGCTTTTTTGCGGCTGACCAATATCGTATTCAAAACTGAAGGGTGCATTCCCAGGGCATGGGAATGCACCCTCTGCATATTTATCATATCTGAAAATCTTCGGTGCTGAGAGCTGCCGCTGATGGCGGCTTCTTCTTCAGACGGCTCTTTTAAATGTAATATGAGAGCTGCCTTTTCCTAAAATATCTGGGGATCTCAGGTCAGCTTTTTTAATCGTCAAGATGGTCGAGACCCACTACATTGCCCTTCGGCATGTAGCAACCGTCAAGTACCTCGACATATTCATGCCAGAACTTGAGGTCTTTTTCCTTATCGACGGTGGGGACGATATCTATTATTTTCCAGAAGTATTCAGTCTGGACATCCGTATTATCATGGCTGCTGACCTGATCAAGAGCAAACTTTGCGGTATCGCGGATAAAACGCGCAAAAATCTGATCCACAAGCTCATCCTCTACGTCATAGAGCTTAGCCGACTCAAGAATAAGCTGCGCGTATACGACATTGCAGAATATTTCGCCCCAATTGAGCATATAATCCATGTTTTTGAGCAGAGAGACGTCAGGTGCGCCAGTCATAAGCAGCTCACGGAAAATATCGACCTGTTTTTTGAAGAGCTTTACATTGGGGATATCTACACCAATGTATGCCTTCCCGTAGTCGGGGAACTCGATTTTGGCAAGGCCGCCCATTGTCTGTGCAAAAATGTTGCCGTCATTTTTTGGCTCAGAGACTATTCCAAACTCGGGATATTCCTTGTCGCTGAAGAAATAGTTTGTCATGAATTTCATAACCAGCGCCATGTTGACGTGTGCAGTACCCTCCAGACGGGTGTACATGCCGGCGCTGATCATTGCCTCGCTCATATATGTATCGGCCTCGTAGCCCTTTGCGCAGACGACGTCCATAATAAGTCCCATGGCCTTGTCGCCCTCGCGGGTGACTTTGTTCTTGACGATAGGGTTGAACAGCAGATATCTGCGGTCTTCGGGGGACATCATACGGAAATAGTCCGTTGCACGGAGGCAGTACAGTCTCATCGCGTTGACACGTACATACGCTTCTGTGAGGAAGCTGCGAATGTGCGGGAAAATCTCTGTGACTCTGTGCTCAAACAGGATCCTCCGATTTGCGTGGGTCACGGCCTCATAGAGCGCGTGGGTCACAATACCGACAGAAGACCAGCCGCAGGTGAACTTGCCTATGTTAATCGTGGACAGGCCGTCGGCGAAAGCTGCTTTTCCCTCTTTTAGGATTTCGGCTCTTGTAATTGGGTATTCGATCATTTCAAAGGTGCCGAGGTTAACTAGCCCGTCCGACTTTGTGTTGATGTTCCTCACATAGTTGTAGTGACGGTTATTGCAGTCTACTACCCAGAAGCACCACTCGCCGGATTCGAGATTTTTGCCGAGCGTGGGTATTTTTGGCGCCACGTCTGAATTCCCGATATAGTACTTTTCACCGTTTGCCACATATGTCCCGTCTCCGACGGGCCGTAAATTTGCGGCGTTTGAGTAGAGGTCTGCGCCGGGTTTCTTTTCGGACATACCGAAAGCGAACACGTTGCCCTCGTTCAGAAGCCTTGCAAGATCCTGCTTCTGCTCCTCGTTGTCCCCCATCCACACGGGGCTGACGCCCAGGATCGATACCTGATAGCAGTACTGGTATCCGCCGGAATAAAAGCCCAGCAGTTCGCTAAAGGGGCATACCCTGAACAGGTCAAAACGTGCGTCGGGATTGTCTCCGTAGCCCTCAGCAGTCAGCAATGTCGCATAGATGCCGTGCTCGGCCTGATACTCGATAAAGTCGTGCTGCCATACTTTTTGTAAGATGTCGTTTCGTATCTCAGCGCCGCCCTTTTTCTCCATAAACGCTATGGTGTCTTCGAAAACCTGTTTTGTTCTCTCATCAAACTTCGAATAATCGTAGCTGTCCGGGTTGATAAGAACACTTTTTCTCTTTGACATTATTCTTGCCTCCAAAAAATTATTATAAATAAAACTACCCATCGAACAATCTCAGAGATAATTTTAATTTATTACAGATTACAAGATACTCTGTTGACCAAAGTCTATTGGATCTGCGCTTACAGGATGCCGGGTGGATAAAACGCCGGGGTATTATGGATAGTAATCATTGTGGAGGACTATAAATGACATTATATATTTTCATTATATCAGCAGAGAAGATCGCCACAAGCCCCCCTCTGGGATGAATACCTATAAAAAGCATCGTAAATTTTTTGTGCATGTTTTTGTCCCCCCGGGAGGCTTATTACGGCAAAATAGTTAAAAAAATAACCCCGTACGGGGCTTGCACAAGGTGTTTTTTCGTGATAACGTAACAACATAAGCAAGGGCTTGTAGTCTTTGTGTTTTCTCCTTCTTCTTATGCCGCCTGCGGTTAGGGTTCCGCAGGCGGTATATATTTTTCCCCATTCCAAAACAAAAGCACATCTGGGGTTTGAACCGGTGACTCTGATACCGCCCACGATAAACCGCTTTTTTGGCCAGTACTGCAATTTATGTGGAGCAAAATCTACAGAATAAGTGTGGGAATATACAATTTTAGTACGATAGTTTTGCCTATGGCGAAATAAATCGTGAAAGCGGGAGTTTTTTACTTGAGCATCAGGTCTTTTTTTGGTATAATTTGCATTATTATCTGAATTTAAATGCAAAACAGTGTTTGGAGGAAAAGAAATGGAATCTGGTTCGGTGGAAATACTCATTACCATGTGCGTCTATATGGCGACGGTTATCGGAATTGGCTTATATTACGCAAAGCGCTCAAACGAAAATTCCGACAACTACTTTATCGGTGGAAGAACTCTTGGACCATGGGTTACGGCCATGAGCGCCGAAGCCTCGGATATGAGCGGGTGGCTTTTGATGGGCCTGCCCGGCGTCGCTTACTGGTGCGGCCTTAGCGACGCGATGTGGACTGCAATCGGTTTGTTTATCGGTACATATGTGAACTGGCTTTTTGTAGCGGGAAGACTGCATTCTTATTCAATAATAGCCGGTGATTCTATTACGATTCCGGACTTCTTCAGCAATAGATTCAAGGAAAAGAACAAAGTCATTATGACAATTGCCGCGACGTTCATATTGGTTTTCTTTACGGTTTATGCAGCAAGCTGTTTTGTTACCGTCGGCAAACTGTTCAACTCGATATTTGGGCTTCCATATCAATTGATGATGGTCGCAGGGGCAATATTTGTTATTCTATATACTTTTTTGGGCGGCTTTCTGGCAGAAAGCGCGTCGGATTTTATGCAGGGCATTGTAATGATTTTTGCGCTGGCGCTTATACTGATAATTTCAGCAAAATTTGCGGGAGGACCTGCCGCAATCGCGGATAACCTGAGGGGCATACCGGGCTTCCTTGATTTTTTTGGAATTGCCTCGCCTACGGTTAAAGATGGAGTACAGCAGCTTTCGGAGAGCGGAGCACCGCTTTTCGGTGAAGCCGGCAAGTATGCTGCTCTTACAATCGTATCGACTCTGTCATGGGGACTCGGATATTTTGGGATGCCGCAGGTACTGCTGCGGTTTATGGCTATAAGAAAAAATTCTGAAATAAAGAAATCCAGACGGATTGCGACAGTTTGGTGCGGTATTTCATTGGTCGCCGCCGTTTTCATAGGTCTGATCGGAAGAGCGATTTATCCTGATGCCCTCCTTACAGCCGGAAGCGCAGAGAGTATATTTATAATAATGTCAACCAGACTTCTGCCCACATTGCTTGCCGGATTTGCGATGGCGGGGATTCTGGCGGCGACGATCAGCTCGTCCGATTCATATCTTCTGATTGCAGCATCGGCGTTTTCAAAAAACATATTCCAGGGGATCGTAAAAAAGGATGCTACCGACAGACAGGTCATGCTGGTATCCCGAATCGTACTTATTTTGGTATCTCTTGTAGGAATTCTGATCGCACTTGACGAAACAAGTGTAATATTCACGATCGTATCGTTTGCATGGGCCGGATTTGGAGCGACCTTCGGACCGATTATGCTGTTCTCCCTCTTCTGGAAGAGAACCACAAGGGAAGGCGCGATTTCCGGTATGCTGGCAGGCGGCGTTATGGTCTTTGTCTGGAAGCTGTTGCTTAAGCCGATGGGCGGCGTTTTTGGCATTTATGAGCTGCTGCCGGCCTTTGTGTTCTCCTGTATAGTGATTATTGTTGTCTCATTGCTGACAAAAGAGCCCTCTCAGGAAATCAAGCAGGAATTCGAATTGGCCAAGGAATTTGTTGATTGATAGAAAGTTATTATGAAAAACGCGGCAAAGCAAAGGTAAGCCGCAAGAGCAGAGCTCCGCAAAAAGAGAAAGAGCCTCCCTCATTTAGAGGGGGGCTCTTTCTCTTTTAAAAGTACACCGGCAATCAATAAAGATTTGAGGTTTATCCCGTATAAGGCTAATTGCTTTTTTCCCTGTCCCTTTCGACCAGCTCACTTACAAGCGACACGGCTGTGTCTATGTACTCTCCGCATTTGTGCAGGTCTGTTGGCTTGCAAAGGTCGCGGCATGCGAGAGAGCCATGCTTTGCGCTGAACTTCTCGGTGAACTCCTTGGTCATCGCGACGATTTTATCGCCTGCCTGCGGGTCGTTGTACTCACAGTGGTTGCAGTACATTCCTAAGGAATATACTGCGCCGACCGCAGCACTGCAGGTTTCGCCGCAATACATACCTCCGCCGAAGCCGCCGAGAGCGGCGCGGGCGGCCTTTTCATCAAAGCCGCAGATCTCCGACAGGAAGGTCGCCACGATCTGACCGCAGCTAAAACCCGCCTTGTACATCTCATAGGCCTTTGACATATCTGCCATTACTGTCACTCCTTATTGTATTATAATATCTTCGCTTTAGAGCGAAGTGTTATACGGTGGATAGTACAGAAGAGATCAGCCGCCTCGTGTACTAGTTTCGGGCGTCGTTTGTTGTCTTCGCCGCTGCAGCGGTACGTCACTGAAATAGTGTGTAAAGAGCTGGCCGCTGTGTTTTTTTGCGCTTGGAGACTTTTTGCCCTTATTTTGAAGCTGCTATCATAAACATTGGGGTTGAGCCGTAAATAAGCTTTTCCTTGTCGTCCCAGAGCCCGTCAATGATGTTCTCCTCTGTAAATATGTTTTTATACCCGGCCTGTTCAAGAATTGACATATCCCAGCCGGGGCGGACACAGGTGCCCAGTAGGTGAGAGGACGTGACCTCGCAGTCATCGACCTCGCGCTTGCCGCCGCTGAAATTGGAGCCGTAGCGCTCAATGCATTCCTTCTCGCGCCGGGAGAACTCTCTGCGGATGTCGGGGTCAGTCTGCATGAGGTGCCAGTTGGCGTCGAATATGAGAAGCTTTCCGCCCGGACGCAACACACGAAGCCACTGTCCATATACCTGACGGTGATTTCTGAGAGTGTGGGTGACATTGCGGCTGACCACAAGGTCAAAGGAGTTGTCGGGAAAAGGCAGATCGTGGCAGTCGCCTCTGACAAAGAGCGGATGAACGTCGTATTGCAGGGCGTTTTGAGTTGCGTGGTTAAGCATTCCCTCGGATCCGTCGAGACCGACGACCCTGTGACCGGCTCTTGAGAGCAGTATGGAGAAAAAGGCGGGGCCGCAGCCGCAGTCGAGAATGTCAAGTACGGGCTTCTTCGGAGCGTTTTCCAAGATTAGATCTGTCCAAGCCTTTACCCGAAAGCTGTTAAGCTCGTCGTGTATGATGTTGTCGTAGTTGTCGGAGGCCTCTGTCCACTGGTCGTCGATGAGCTTCTGCTGTTCCTCACCGGAGAGAATCTTTTTATTCGCCGGCTTACCCGCGCAGACGACAAAGTCGGCGATGACGGACTTTGTCTCACCATCTGCGGGGTCTGGAAATTCCCTTCGGCTTACATGGACGTCCAAATGCTCCATGCCCAGCCTGAGCAGCGTTTGCATATCCCATTCTGGACGGTGCTCCCTGGAGAGGGGCAGGTCGCGTGCTATATTGTTGATGGGGGACGGATCCACACCGTAGATGTCCGGGTGGTGATTCTCGCCGCCTACTTTAGACGCAAGATATACCTCGTCATAATAGTGGAGGTAGTGGTTACCGTCGGCGACGAGAAGCCGCCCGCCGGGTTTGAGCAGTCTTATCCACTCGCGGTAGGCGTTTTCGGGATATTCAAGGTTCCAGACGAGGTTACGGGAGACTATGTAATCGAAGCTGCCGCTTGCAAAGGGCAGGTTCTGCGCGTCGCCCTGCGCCGTCATGATATCTACGCCCATCTCCGAAAAGTTCTCAGTGGCCTTTTCCAGCATACCCTCAGAGTAGTCCACAGCGGTGACATTGTGTCCGTCCTGGGCCAGAAGTATGGAGAAAAAGCCGGGTCCGCAGCCGATGTCGAGGCAGGATAGGCCCTCGCCCTGAGGGGCGCCACGGCGCAACATGTCGCGGAAGTAACTGTATTCATTGCTTTTAAGCTGTTGATGGATTGTCATGGAGTAACCCTCGGCTCGGGAGTCCCAGTATGTCCCGATTTGGTTGAGATACATATGTTTATTCCTCCGGTTGAATTTGAATATATGGACAGTCGGCGGATTGCAAAGCTTACAAAACACTAACTACTTGTATATACATTATTAGTATAAATATCGACAATTGACCCCGCAAGCCCCCTGGGGGGTTATAAGCGTCTATTATAGCAAAGAAAGAATTATAAAATCCGCCTGCGGGATCCAATCGCAGGCGGATCTAAAAAAGGAGAAGGGAACACGTCTGTATCACACAGATCAATGGCTGCATATATACTCTACCAGATTGACTGCGGAGCGCGCAAGCCCCGTAGGGGGTCGTTTTTTAGAAATATTAAAAAATATTTTTATTAGGATATTTAGAGCCTGCCGGCTCGGCTATACTGTCTATTGATCGAATAGTAACACATTGGCAAAAGGGCTGCAACCACAAAAAAGCACAAGTCTGAACAGTAAATTTTGTATAGATTGATGGTATATTTTTGTCCGTTCCGGTGTTATCATACTGACAATAAGTCTCAGGGAGCGGCAACAATGAACTCATTCATCTTTGCAGCCGAATACCGTTTCTCCAGCTTTACCTATTATTTCGGTAAGGCTTATATCGGTTTGGCTGAAAACGGGTGACGCGAATCCTGAGACAATAGCAGAGTATTCGTAACAAAACCTCGCAGTCAGACCGCTGCGGGGATTTTTTCGTTATTTGGAGGAAAATATTATGATAGTTATATTGAAACAAAACCCCAATCAGGCCCAGGTGAACAATTTCATCGGATGGCTCCATGAAAAGGGCATAGAGGTGCACACCTCCGTGGGTATATCCCAGACTATACTGGGCTTAGTGGGTGATACGTCTGCCCTGGACATTAACCTCATCTCAGCATTGGATATTGTCGAGGACGTTAAGAGAATTCAGGAGCCGTATAAAAACGCAAACCGCAAGTTCCACCCGCAGGACACCGTGGTGAAGGTGGGAGACGTCCAAGTGGGCGGCGGCAATCTGACCATAATCGCCGGACCCTGTTCGGTGGAGTCCGAGGAGCAGATTGTTTCCGTCGCAAGGAGCGTCAAGGCGAGCGGGGCGAATATGCTTCGCGGCGGCGCTTTCAAGCCGCGCACATCGCCCTACTCATTCCAGGGCCTGCGCGCCGAGGGCATACGTCTTCTGACGCTGGCCAAGGCGGAAACAGCTCTCCCCATCGTCACTGAGATAATGGACGCGTCTCAGCTTCCGCTCTTTGAAGATGTGGACGTCATACAGGTGGGGGCGCGCAATATGCAGAACTTTGAGCTTTTGAAGGCTCTCGGCAGCCTGCGTAAGCCTGTACTACTCAAGCGCGGACTTTCCGCCACCTATGAGGAGCTTCTGATGAGCGCCGAGTATATTATGGCGGGCGGCAACGATCAGGTCATTTTATGCGAGCGGGGCATACGAACCTTTGAGACCTATACGCGCAATACCATGGATGTGGCGGCGGTGCCTGTTTTGAAGCGGCTGACGCACCTGCCGGTCATTGTCGATCCCAGCCACTCCGCGGGGCGCTCGGATCTAGTGGCCCCGCTCTCCTGCGCCGCAGTTGCGGCGGGCGCGGACGGGCTTATCATCGAGGTCCACAACGACCCGGAACACGCCCTCTGCGACGGCCCGCAGTCCATTAGACCCGAGGTGTTTGACGGTCTGGCAGAGAGACTGCGCGAGATAGCGGAGCTGTGCAGGGGGGCGTCGAAGTGACCGTAGGTATAGTAGGACTGGGGCTGATCGGCGGCTCCATGGCCAAAAGTGTGAAATCCAGAACAGGGCACAGAGTGCTGGGGCTTGACAAAAATGCCGAGGCGGTGGCTATGGCGAAGATGTCCGGCTCCATAGACGGCGACCTGACAGCGGACAGTCTCGGGGAATGCGGGCTTGTTCTGGCGGCGCTTCCTCCGAAGGCACTGCTGAGTTGGGTAGAGGAAAACGCTGAGTACCTCTCCAGTGACGCGATACTCATAGACCTCTGCGGCGTTAAACGCGCAATATGCGGGCAGATTGCGCCGATTGCGGCTTCGCACGGCTTTTCGTACATTGGCGGACACCCAATGGCGGGCAAGGAGGTCAGCGGTTTTTCGAATGCAGATGATGAGCTTTTCCACGGCGCGTCCATGATACTGACTCCCGATGAGCGCACCGACATGAGGATGCTGGATTTTCTCAAGGAGTTTTTTCTGCAGTTGGGCTTCGGGCAACTCACCTTTACGACGCCCGAGGAGCATGACCGCCGCATAGCCTATACCTCGCAGCTTGCACACGTGACCTCCAGCGCATATATCAAATCCCCGACGGCACAGCAGAACCGCGGCTTTTCAGCGGGCAGCTACATGGACATGACACGCGTGGCGAGACTAGACGAGAACCTCTGGACAGAGCTGTTTCTGGCCAATGCGGACAATCTCACAAACGAGCTGGAGCTTTTGATTGATAATCTTTCCCAGTATTTAAACGCCCTCAAAACCGGTGACGCAGTGAGCCTGAGGGCGCTTCTGAAGGAGGGCAGAGAGATGAAGCTTAAGGCGGGAGGAAACTGATTTGGGTACTATCAGTGTAAACATAGATGTGGGGAAAGGCTATGAAGTTTTTATTGGCCGGGGCATACTCTCCTGCTGCGGACAGCTTATTGCAGAGAGCGTTTCACCGTGCCGGGCGGCAATCATAACGGACAGCAATGTTGGGAAACTGTACCTTGAAACCGTCACGCGGAGCCTTGTTCGGGCTGGCTTTAAGCCCTGTGCGTATACTTTTGAGGCAGGGGAGGCCTCCAAAAACATGGAGACGCTCTCGGATGCTCTGGAGTTCCTTGCCGACAGCGGGATAACCCGCAGTGACCTTGTGGTCGCTCTGGGAGGCGGTGTGACAGGCGACATGGCGGGCTTTGCCTCGGGAGTGTATCTTAGGGGGATAAAGCTTGTCCAGATACCGACGACGCTGCTTTCAATGGTGGACTCCTCCGTGGGAGGCAAGACGGCGGTCAATCTGAGCGCGGGCAAAAACCTCGCCGGAATATTTAAGCAGCCGGAGATGGTCGTCTGCGATACGGACTGTCTTCACACTCTTCCGGAACAGACCTTTGCCGATGGAGCAGCAGAGGCAATAAAATACGGAGTTTTGACGGACAGGGCGCTTTTTGACGGCTTTGAGGGGGGCGTTGACCGTGGGGACCTGCCGCGGATTATTGCCCGATGTGTGGAGATAAAGGGGAAAATAGCTGCAGCTGACGAGTTCGATGTGGGACAGCGCAGGCTACTCAATCTTGGACACACAATAGGACACGCGGTAGAAAAGTGCAGCAACTTCGAGATACCTCACGGCCATGCCGTAGCCGCGGGTATGGTGATGATCGCCAGAGCGGGCGAGAACCTTGGCTATACCCAAAAGGGTGTTGCAGAAGCAATTGCGGGGGTACTCAGGGCGAATGGACTGCCTGTCTCGGCGCCTTACGGAGCGGATGAACTGTGCAAGGCGGCGATGTCGGATAAAAAGCGCTGCGGCGGCAGTATTAGCCTTGTCTTCCCCGAGTATATAGGCAGCTGCCGCGTAGTGGACAGACCGGTCTCCGAGCTTAGAGATATAATCGAACTGGGAGTGGGGAATCAGTAATGGATATACGGATAACACCGTCTCAGCTCTACGGGGGAATAGAGGCCCCGGCGTCAAAATCGGACGCCCACAGGCTGCTGCTATGCTCCGCTTTGGCTGACAAGCCGACGGTCATAGAGCTTGATAAGACAAGCACAGACATAGACGCGACGATTGAGTGCATGCGGGCAATGGGTGCGTCAATAGAGTATAAGTGCGGGGAGTACATCGTTGAACCGATAAAGGCCCCGCCCGAAAGACCCCTTTTGGACTGCAAGGAGAGCGGCTCTACCCTGCGCTTTCTTCTGCCAGTGGCATCTGTTGTCTGCGGCGGAGCGCGGTTTCTGGGGGGCGGACGGCTGCCGGAGAGACCTCTTGAGGGGCTTATAGAGGTTATGGAGAGCGGCGGAGTACTTTTTTCGGGGCACAGGCTCCCCTTTGAGATGAAAGGACGGCTGAACAGCGGCGCTTATGAAATTGCGGGAGATGTGAGCTCGCAGTATATATCCGGGCTGATGCTGGCGCTGCCGCTTGCTTCCGGGGACAGCCGCATTATACTCACGTCAAGGCTTGAGTCGGCCGCCTATGTCGATATGACCTTGCACGCACAGAGGCGTTTTGGCGTAATAATTTTAAAAAACGGCAATGCACTTGAAATGGAGGGTGGTCAGAGATACCGTTCGCCCGACAAGGCGGCCGTAGAGGGCGACTGGTCGAATGCCGCATTCTTCCTCACGGCGGGGGCGCTGGGCGGCCCGGTGACTGTAAAGGGACTTGCGGAGGACAGCGTTCAGGGCGACTCGGCGGTAGAACAGATACTGAGGGACTTCGGAGCTTCTGCGGCGAGTTTCGGCGGCTCCGTGAAGGTGAGCGCGCGGGAGCTGTCGGGACGGACGGTCGATGTATCCGCGATACCCGATCTTCTCCCGATTTTAGCGGTTGCGGCGGCTTTTGCAGAGGGAGAAACAAGATTTGTAAATGCCGCGCGTCTGCGGTTAAAGGAGAGCGACAGGCTTAGAACCACAGCCTCTATGCTCACTTCCCTCGGCGGCGGCGTAACTGAGCTGGACGACGGGCTTTTAGTGCGCGGCGGCGGTCTGACTGGCGGCGAGACCGAGAGCTTCGGAGACCACAGGATCGCAATGGCGGCCAGCATTGCGGCGGCTTATTCAAAAAATCCGACGACCATAAGGCATGCCGAGGCGGTAAGAAAGTCCTATCCGACTTTTTTTGAGGATTTCGCAAAGCTCGGCGGCAGGTATGAAGAGATATGAACGGAGGGATATGCGATGGAACTGCCAGAAATCAGAGAGCAGATCGACAAGCTGGACGACCAGATAACAGAGCTTTTTCTGCGCCGCATGGAGCTCTGCAAAAACGCGGCGGAAATTAAGGCGGACAGAGGGCTTCCGGTACTCAACAGAGAGCGGGAGCGGGAGATACTGAGGCGCGTTCGGGGTCACAGCGGGGATATGGAGCAGTATACCCACAGGCTTTTCACGACGCTCTTTGAGCTTTCGCGCGCCTATCAGGAGTCTCTGTGCTCTGCCCCCTCAAAGCTCCGGGGCATCGTTGAAGGCTCCGCTGAGCATGCCGCTGCTGTATTTCCTCAGACGGGCTTGATTGCCTGTCAGGGCGTTGAGGGAGCATATTCACAGATGGCTGCAGACAGGCTGTTCCCGCGCGGCGACATTGTATATTTCAAGAGCTTCGAGGGCGTGTTTGGCGCGGTTGAAAACGGGCTCTGCCAGTTCGGGGTGCTGCCCATCGAAAACAGCTCGTACGGGTCGGTCCGGGCAGTGTATGACCTCATACGGCGCAGGAACGTCTATATAGTCCGCAGCGCCAGGCTGTGCATAAGGCACAGGCTGCTAGTAAAGCCAGGCACAGGGCTTGAGGACGTAACTGAAATATACTCGCACGAACAGGCGCTGGGACAGTGCGGCAGCTTTTTGAAAACGCTGGGGGACAAGGTTAAGCTCTTGCCATGCGACAACACGGCCACGGCGGCGCGGTATGTCGCAAGGAGAGCAGACAGCGGAGCAGCGGCTATCTCCTCGGCGGAATGCGCTGGGCTCTACGGTCTTGTTCCGCTGGATGTCGAGATACAGGACAGCGACAACAACTACACCCGCTTCGTCTGTATTTCAAAGCGGCCGCAGATATATCCCGGTGCAAACAGGATAAGCCTTATTCTTGCGCTGGAGCACAGACCCGGCTCGCTGTATGAGGTGCTCGCAAAGCTGGCAGCCCTTCAGATCAACCTGATAAAGCTCGAGAGCTGCCCCATCGTGGGCCACGACTTTGAGTTTATGTTCTTCTTTGAGCTTGAGGCCAGCGTTTTTGACCCCAATGTAATTTCCATGCTGGAGAGCCTTGAGCGGGATTGCCGGAGCTTTATATACCTCGGCAACTATTCGGAGGTCTGAATGGAAAAGAGAATCTACGGGCTTGTGGGGGAAAAACTGTCCCACAGCCGGTCCGTGCAGATACATGAAATGCTGGGGAATCCCCGCTACTGTCTTTTTGAGCTCGCTACCGCAGAGCTTGAGGCTTTCTTTGAGCGCTCCGACATTGCTGGAGTGAATGTGACCATACCCTACAAGCGTGATGTTCTGCGCTTTTGCTCCGGGCTCTCGCCGGAGGCGGAGGAGACGGGTGCTGTAAATACCATGGTGAAATCTGACGGGGGGTATATAGGATACAACACCGACCTCTTCGGCTTTGAATATATGCTGAGCAGGGCGGGCATAGTGCTTTCCGGAAAAAAGCTGCTCGTGCTGGGCAGCGGAGGCGCTTCACATACCGTCTGCACGGTGGCAAAGCGCCTGGGAGCGGCAGAGATTGTAGTGATTTCCCGCGCCGGTGAGGAGAACTATGACAACCTCGGCAGGCACTCGGACGCGCAGATAATTGTGAATGCCACGCCGGTAGGGATGTATCCCGACGTCGATTCAAGCCCCGTGTCGCTGGAGCTTTTCCCGAAATGCGAGGGCGTCGCCGACCTTGTATATAATCCCGCGAGGACGGGCCTTCTAAAAGATGCAGAGGCACGGGGCATACCTAATACCAACGGACTTTCCATGCTTGTGGCTCAGGCGAAGGAGGCGGAGGAGCTCTTTTTCGGCAGGGTACTGCCCGAAGCTGTCATTGAGCATGCGATCAGGCTTATGGAGGAAAAAATGTTATGAAAATACTTGTTGTCAACGGGCCGAACATAAACATGCTGGGCATACGCGAGCCTGAGATATACGGGACGGAGACCTATGAAGATCTGGTGAAGTACGTCACCGCGGAGACGGAGAAGCTGGGCGCCGAGCTGACGTTTTTCCAGTCCAACCACGAGGGCGCGCTGGTGGACGCAATCCAGCAGGCCTACGGCAAATACGACGGCATCGTAATAAATCCGGCGGCCTATACTCACACGAGCGTCGCTCTTCTCGATGCGGTGAAGGCTGTGGGCATACCCACAGTTGAGACGCACATCTCAGATCCGGACAGGCGTGAGGACTTCAGAAAGGTATCGTATATCCGCGCCGCCTGCGCGGCCACAATCAGCGGACGGGGCTTTGCCGGATATGTGGACGCGGTGAGATATCTGCTTGAAAACGAGTGATTAGTAAATACTGCCACGAGGCGCTGTTTTCTTGATAATGATGCTTTTATGGTGTATAATGAGACGTAAAAAGCCTTCGGACGGGAGGGATACATATGCAGAAAACAAAGCCCAAGTCAGGCAGGTGGATGATAATTGTCTCGCTGATCATAGCGGCGCTGCTGGCAATATGCTTTTTTGTGGGCAACTATTTCTACAACTTTGCCATAAAGGCAAAGGGCAGGAACCGCGAAAACGTCGGAGGACCCGATTTCAGCGAACGCTTGCCCGGAAATGAAGGCGGGAGCTTTTTGACGAGCGACTTTTTTGAGACTCAGGGCATACAGGACGCGTACATAAGCGCCTCGCAGGATGGGACAGAGCTTTATTCGCGAGTGGCAGAGAACTTCGCCTCTGATGCCTGGGTCATAGTTGTCCACGGCTACCGCAGCGACGGCGGCGGCATGTCGGGATATGCCGGACGCTTCTATAAATTAGGCTTCAGCGTCCTCGCTCCCGACCTGCGCGGGAACGGCAGAAGCGGGGGCGGCTACTACGGGATGGGCTGGGACGACCGTCTCGACATCATAGACTGGATAGATTATCTCAACGAGAGCTATGACGATCCGGAGATAGTGCTTTTTGGAATATCTATGGGCGGGGCTGCCGTAATGATGACATCCGGTGAGAAGCTCCCCGAAAATGTGAAGGCGATTATAGAGGACAGCGGCTATTCCTCCATATATGCGCAATTCAAGTCTGAAATCAAGACAATGTACGATCTGCCTGCTTTTCCGCTCCTTAATATGGCTGGGGCGGTGACCCAGCTGCGCGCCGGATACAACTTTATGAACGAGGGCGATGCGGTTGGACAGGTTGCTAAATCCGTCACTCCCATACTGTTCATACACGGCAGGGAGGACACACTGGTGCCGTTTTCCATGCTGGAAGAGGTCTACAGCGCCGCCGCATGCGAGCGTGAGAAGCTGGAGGTCGAGGGCGCAGGGCACGGCGAGAGTGCGGTCGTCGCGCCGGAGATCTATTGGAACACGGTGCAGGCTTTTTTAAGCAGACATCTCGATTATAATATTGCCGCCCAAGATGCAGCATAAGTTAATAAAGGTACAGCCCCTGCCGGTGATATCACCGGCAGGGGCTGTAAATATTTAAGACAGGGCATTTTTATGTTAATTTAAAAAGTCCCTCAGTTTTTTTGATCTGCTGGGGTGGCGGAGTTTGCGCAGGGCTTTGGCCTCTATCTGGCGGATACGCTCACGGGTGACGTTGAACTCCTTGCCCACCTCCTCCAGAGTGCGTGTCCTGCCGTCGTCAAGGCCGAAGCGCAGACGCAGAACCTTTTCCTCCCTTGGTGTGAGGGTGGACAGTACAGTTATAAGCTGCTCCTTCAGCAGAGTATAGGAGGCCGCTTCGCTGGGCTCGGAGGCGTCCTCATCGGGGATAAAGTCGCCAAGGTGGCTGTCCTCCTCCTCGCCTATTGGCGTCTCCAGAGAGACGGGCTCCTGCGCGATCTTAAGGATATCGCGCACCTTTTCTACGGGCATACCCATCTCCTCGGCGATCTCCTCCGGCGACGGGTCGTGTCCCAGTTCCTGCAGGAGCTGACGGGAGACCCGGATGACCTTGTTTATGGTCTCGACCATGTGTACGGGTATGCGGATGGTGCGAGCCTGGTCGGCAATGGCGCGTGTGATGGCCTGACGTATCCACCATGTTGCATAGGTGGAAAATTTGTAGCCCTTGGTATAGTCGAACTTGTCGACGGCCTTAATTAGACCGAGGTTGCCCTCCTGTATGAGGTCGAGGAAGAGCATTCCGCGGCCCACATAGCGCTTTGCAATTGAGACAACCAGACGCAGGTTTGCCTCCGCCATACGGCGCTTTGCCTCCTCGTCGCCCTCGGACATGCGTATGGCCAGCTCCACTTCCTCCTCGGGGGTGAGAAGCGCGATCTTTCCGATCTCCTTGAGGTACATGCGGACGGGGTCGTCGGTGGAGAAGGTGTCTACCAACGCCTCTGTGTCCGCAATCTCATCTTCGGTGACTTCCTCGATCTCGTCCAGCTCTTCCAGCTCGGGGAGAGCCTCCTCGTCGATGGGTGCAAGGTAGTCGTCACCCGTTGTCTCTATGCCTAGGTTTTCAAGCTGGTCGTAAAATTTGTCGATCTGCTCCGCGTCCAGATTGAGGTTTTCCAGAACGTCCATAAGCTCTTTGCTGGTGAGCTTTCCAGCTGTTTTTCCCTTTTCAATGAGCTCCTGCAGCCGCTCTTCAACAGTCTTTTCAGAGGGCTTGTCCGCCTGCTCTTTCTTCTCCTTTTCAGCGGTTTCGTCGAGGATTTCGTCCAAATCCTTTTCCTTTTCTTTTCCCTTTGCGGTTTCTTTATCAGCCTTTGCCGCCATCTTTTTTCCTCCCATACCCTTTGCTCTTTCTGAGCTTTTCGGCAAGCTCATTGAGCTCGGCGGCGGAGTTCTCTCCGCGCTTTGCTGTGAGCTTTTCCATTTTTATTATTTCTATGTAATCGTCGAGCGCCTTTTCCGAGTTTGCCATGTCCTGAGGCTCGGCAATTATCCCGGTTAGAAGCGACATCTCGTCTCCGGTGAAAAGTTCTGCCATCATCGGCAGAGAGGGTGTGCCGCCCGAACGTATCTGCCTTGTGAGTTCTGCGAAGCATCTGCCCAGAACCTCCGAAGAAAAATCATCCTGATCCAAGACTTGATCCGAGGAAAGCAAGGAGGGGTCGGCAAACAGAAGCCTGATAAGACCCTCCTCGGCCTTGGCGCTGCGGATATTTTCGTAGCGCAGACTCCTTACTCTGGGCTGGTTTGTCCTGACGGGACGCGACACCTCCGCCTCGAGCTTTTTTTTCTCTGCGGACAGTTTTCGCTTTCGCAGATGGTCGACCTCGGAATGGACTGCCTCACCTGACACGCCTGCCATCTCGGCCGCTTTCATGGAGTAGACCTCGCGCGCTACTGCACCGGGCAGGTTTGCGATAAGTGCCACAGCGTCCTTGAGGAATGCCACGCGGCTTTCGTCAACAGTCAGGTCGTATTTTGAGGCGGCGTCCGACAGAAGGTATTCTATGTGGTTTTCAGAGCGCATCACAAGATTTTCAAAGGCGGGCGCACCGAATGCTTTGATGAACTCGTCTGGGTCCTTGGCGCCCTCCATGCGCAGAACGCGCACGCGAATGTCAAGCTGTTCGAGGATACCGATAGCGCGCTGGGAGGCTTTCTGCCCCGCCGCGTCGAAGTCATATGCAATGACGACCTCTCTGGTGTAGTTGGAGAGGAGCCGGGCCTGCTCCGGAGTGAGCGAGGTGCCCAGCGAGGCCACGGCGCAGTCGAAGCCCGCCTGATGCAGCGCCACGACATCTATGTTGCCCTCAGACAAAATTATATATCCCTTTTTAGACTTTTTAGCCAAATTCATGGCAAAAAGATTGCGGCTTTTATTAAAAACGAGCGTTTCGGGGCTGTTCATGTACTTTGGCTCGCCTTCGTCTAGGATACGTCCCGAAAAACCTATGACGCTTCCGCGCACATCTATGACAGGAAACATCAGACGGTTTCGGAAGGTATCGTAAATACCGCCGCCCTTTTTTGAGACTCGGGCAAGCCCCGCGTCGTGGAGCTCAGCATTTGTGTAGCCTCTGTCTCTCATGGCGTTTACTAGGCTGTCCCAGGAGTCGGGGGCGAAGCCCAGACCAAAGCGCGTGACCATTGCGCCGCCTATTTTTCGCCTGTCCACATAGCGGCGCGCAATCTCGCCGCCGGGGGCCATCAGGCAGTCGTGGAAGAACCTCGCCGCGTCGCGGTTCAGCTCGAGCATACGCTCACGCCTGTGGCGGTTCTCATCGGGCGCGGATTCGGGGATCTCCAGGTTCGCCCTCTTTGCGAGAAAGCGCACAGCGTCCGGGTAGGACAGGTTTTCAATCTCCATTATGAAGTTTATGACGCCGCCGCCCTTGCCGCAGCCGAAGCAGTGGTATATCTGCTTTTCGGGCGAAACGGAGAACGAGGGCGTTTTCTCGCTGTGAAAGGGGCATAGCCCAAAGAGGTTTGCGCCGCTGCGCTTCGTGAGCTTGACATACTGAGAGACGACGTCGGTTATTTCGCTGCGCGCTGTGAGTTCCTGAAGAAAGCTCTCGGGAAAAGCCATGCCGTCGCCTCCTTGGTGAAAATTTTGCGCCGCCTAGCCAACTATTTTACATGCCATGCGGCGGGAATGTATATTTCTTCGAACTTGTATATGGCGTAGTCGTCGGTCATGCCGGACACATAGTCGCACACCGCACGCCCGACTCCCTCGCTGTCGGCTATCCGGCGATAGTCCTCGGGGAGCCTTGCGGGGTCGCCGGCGTAGTAGTCCCAGATGCCGCCGAGTATATCAATGACCTTTGACTCCTCGCTCTTGGCCCTGGGATTGCTGTATACTGCGTCAAACATAAATTTGTGGAAGCATTCGACGGCCCCTGTCATTTCATCGGACATTTTTATCTCACCGCCCTGACTGTTTTCGATGAGATCGGTCAGCGTGGCGTTTATACGTTCGCTAGAGCTGTCTCCCATGAGGCCGTGCACAAGAAACGGCAGATCCTCCGCGGTTATTATGCCGGCGCGTATCGCGTCGTCAGTGTCGTGGTTTATATATGCTATCCTGTCCGAGAGGCGAACGGCTATTGCCTCCAGAGTGTCGTCGGGAGCGCCTTCGGTGTGGTGTAGTATGCCCATGCGTGTTTCGTAGCAGAGATTCAGACCTCTGCCGGACTTCTCTATGGAGTCGACAACGCGAAGGCTCTGCTCATAGTGGCGGAAGCCCCCGGGGAAAATCTCGTTGAGCGCTCTTTCGCCGGCGTGACCGAAGGGGGTGTGGCCTATGTCGTGACCGAGGGAGATCGCCTCCGTGAGATCCTCGTTGAGCATGAGAGCGCGGGAAATAGTGCGCGCAATTCGGGAGACCTCGAGCGTGTGTGTCAGGCGGGTGCGGTAGTGGTCGCCCTCCGGCTGGAGGAATACCTGGGTCTTGTGCTTGAGCCTTCGAAAGGCTTTGGCGTGGGTGATGCGGTCGACATCCCTCTGAAAACAGGTGCGTATATTGTCCTGCTCTTCGGGGACAAGGCGGCCTTTGGAACCGGCTGCGTGCACTCCGTTATCACAGATTAGAAGCTTTTCCAGCTCCTCTCGTTTTTCCCTTGCGCAGGCCATTTTTCAAACACCTCCGAATCTGCCCTATAATTGGTCTAGTAACTTATACGACATTGCCTGTCATTTCCCCTCTTTTTTTAAAAAATATTTCCGGGGCGCATTCGAAACCGTCGAAAACGCCCCGTTTTGACTAATAAATGTAGTTTTCTCACAGTATTTTCACAGCTATATACTCATGCGCTGCGTGCTCACAGCGAACTCTTCCGGAGGAAAGGCTGATGATCTTGTCTTCAAAATCCATGGCGCTTTCGCATGGGACAAGGACGGTGAGCATGATATCGACGCCGAAGTCAGAGTCTCGTATGACAGCGCCGCAGTCCTCCGCTATATGTATTGCGGTCTCGTAGAAGCCGTATGGACAGATGAGCTTCAATACGGACCACTGTGCCATCTGTGCAATACCGGCGGACTCGAGAGCCATTTTGGCGGCTTTGGAGTAGGCGCGTGCAAGACCGCCCGTACCGAGAAGTGTGCCGCCAAAGTAGCGTGTCACAACACAGCAGACATTTTGTATGTTCTCTCCCGCAAAGACATTCACCGTCGGCATACCTGAGGTACCTGAGGGTTCGCCGTCGTCGGAGTAGCGGGTCAGATTGTTGTCGCGGATGATGTAGGCATAGACGTTGTGGGTGGCGTCGCGGTGATTTTCGCGGGTCTCACGGATGCGGTACAGCGCTTCCGCCTCTGTGTCCGTGCGCCAGACCCTGCCGATAAAGCGGGATTTTTTTTCGATCAGCTCCGCTTCACCGTACCCGGCGGGGACAAGATATGAGTCCGGCATATTCAATCCTCCGTATTCTCGCTGACAAAGCCGCGAATCTGCCCCCAAAGCTCCGGCCTTATTATGGCTTCTGCCTTGATACAATCGTCGGTGTACTCTGAGGATAGGAGCGCCCCCTCGCGGCGCAGCATATCCAGGACAGCGGCGTCTGCGTAGGGGAGCAGGAGACTCACGCGCCTTTTACCGTTTTCGAGAATTGCAGAGATGGCTTTCAGCAGCTCTTCCGTACCCTCTCCGGTTTTTGCGGAGATGCATATGGAATTATCGCCGCGGGGAAGATCTGAACTGTATACATCGCATTTGTTGAAAACGCGTATGCATGGGGTCTTATCCGAAGCAAGCTGGCCTATAAGCTCGTCCACCACCGCGGCCTGATTTTCCCAGTCGGGATTGGAAAGATCAATGACATGGAGCAGCAGGTCGGCGTAGGAGAGCTCCTCAAGAGTCGCCTTGAACGCCTCTATGAGGTGTGTCGGCAGCTTGCGGATAAAGCCGACGGTGTCGGAGAGAAGTATCTCCTGAGTCTCGCTGACGTTCATGCGCCTCGTGGTCGTGTCCAGCGTATCGAAAAGCCTGTCATTGGCCGGGATATCGGCGTTTGTTAGGCTGTTCAGTAGAGTGGATTTGCCTGCGTTTGTATAGCCCACAAGGCAGACAACCGGCATGGAGTTTTTTTCACGGCGGCGGCGCTGTGTGCCGCGCACGCGGCGTACATCCTCCAGCTCCGCACGCAGCTTTTGTATCTTGCGCCTGATATGTCTGCGGTCGGTCTCGAGCTGTGTTTCGCCGGGGCCCCGTGTGCCTATGGGCGAAGAGCCGCCCGACGCTGTCTGTCGGACAAGGTGGGACCACATTCCCATAAGTCTGGGGAGCAGGTACTCGTACTGCGCCAGCTCCACCTGCAGTTTACCCTCGCGGGTCTGCGCGCGCTGGGCGAATATATCCAGGATGAGACCGCTGCGGTCAAGAACCTTTACGCCAAGATCCTCAGAGAGGATTCGCATCTGAGACGGGGAGAGCTCATTGTCAAAGACCGCTAGATTGCAGTCGTTTAGCTCTATCAGTTCCTTGATCTCGCGGATTTTGCCCTCGCCTATGAAGCTCCTGGGGTCGGGGGATGCGCGGTTTTGTAAAACGTAGCCCGCTACCTCGCCGCCCGCTGTCTCTACAAGGGAGATGAGCTCCTCCATGCTGCTCTCGGTTGAGCGCTCGTCCTCAGTCATGGAGCTTGCGGACAGCCCTGCGAGTATTGCTTTTTCTCTTGTGTTTTCCAAAGCGGACTCCTCTCAAATGGTTGTTTGTAATATTATATCTCAATCAATTTCGCAATACAAGATAAAGCGCCTTGACCCTATTGCACAGGGAAATACATGTCTGATGTGACGACGCCCTCCAGTTCCAGAAGCTTCAGCTTGAGATGAAGCCCGCCGCCGTATCCCGTGAGGTTTCCGCCGGCTCCTATCACCCGGTGACAGGGTATGATGACGGCTATGGGATTGCGCCCGACGGCGCCGCCCACGGCCTGTGCAGACATTTTGGCAATACCTCGGTTTTTGGCGCAGTTCTCTGCCAGCTCGCCGTAGGTGACGACTTTACCGTAAGGTATTTTGAGGAGCATATCCCATATCTCAAGCTGAAAGGGCGTACCGTGTGGACGAAGCGGCGGTACGGTTTTAGGCTCCCTGCCGGAAAAATAGTCCGCTGCCCAGAGGCGCAGAGCAGAAAAAACCGGATAATCGGGATTCTCGGCAAATCCGGAAAACTGCTCGTCTGTAAATGACAGGGCAATCAGCGCGCCGTTTTCCGCGAACGCGTACATTGTGCCGAAAGGGGCGTCTATGGTACAGGAATATTTCTCTGTCATCGTTTTGCACCGTCCTTTTTTGTACTTGCGGGATCAGTGAGTTCGGGGATAGCTCCGCCTGATATCGCCCAGAGATAGAGGCTCGCCACGCTTCCGCAGGGAGAACAGCGCCGGGCATATTTGTCAAACAACTCCCTGCTTATACTTCTGTGACGGTAGAGCATCCTCATGCCACGATGTATTCCGAGGTCAATGAAGCTTAAAACGTCGGGGCGCTGCAGGCAGAATATGAGAAGCATCTCCGCCGTCCAAATGCCGACGCCCTTCAGGGAGGAGAGTTCTCTTATTACTTCTTGGTCGGTCTTTGTGCTCAGGGTATCTAAGTCCAGCTCGCCGGATTGAACTTTTTCCGCAAATGCCTTTATGTAGGATGCTTTGCGAAAGGAGATACCTATGCTCTGCAGCTCCCCGTCCGGTATCGAAAGTATTGCATCCGCATTGATTGCAGGGACTTTTCCCCTCAGGCGGCTCCAAATTGTCTCCTGTGCGGCGGTGGATATCTGCTGGCCGATTATCTGGTGTACTACCGAGGAGAAAAGATCCGGGTCTGTCTCTCTATAGATATGCCCAATCCTGTCGATGGCGCTGCCCAGCAGCTTGTCCCTGCTTTTGAGGTATTGTACTTCCTCTTCTCCATATTCAAAGAACAAAATATCACCCCTGCCGTGTCATTATAGCACAAAGGGAGCGGATAATACACTTTTTCTCTGTCCGGTATAAGTAGAACCAGCGGAAGAAACTGCCATCTTGATGCGACAAAGCGTACAAAAACGGCGTTGAAGTTTTGTACAAATATCCAAAAATGTAAATAAGTGTATTTTTGCTGTCTTTTTTGCCGCTCTAGAGACATGTATAAGGTGAAGGGAGTGATTTGGAATACACATTGATGCTTTGAATGTATGTATTAAAAATATAACGCTATGGCAGAACTTCTGGCTACAAAATCTGGATAAGACAAAATTTAATTGGAGGGGTACTATGAGTATCAGCAAGAATAATGCAGCCGTAATAATAGTTATATCCGTTTTTATGTTAACGATAATTTGTTTGACGGTCAGGCGGCTTTTATCCCATAAAATACTGAGAGTAGACGCGGATAAAATCGGGAGTATTAAGATATTTAGTGGAGACACAGGAAAGATAATTATAATTTCAGACGATAACCAGATAAAGAGAATAATAAATAATCTGCATTCTGTTTCCTTTAAAAAAGATTCGTTTGTACAGGATATAGACGGATTCAATTATTATGTTGATCTATTTGGGGCAGAAGATGATTTGTTAGAGGAGTTTGTTATCGATTCAGAAAAAAGCCTTGGCTGTATAAAGGTTATCTTTATACAGCCAAGGGCTCCGAAATAGACGTTCATTACATAAAAAACTTATTTGAACTGTATAAGGAACAGAATAACCTTCGATAGGTCTATTATTGAGATTTTGGGGCTTGGTTAACACTCAAGAATATGATTATATTACAAAATATCAGACATGGAGGTGTACTTTGGAAAAGAGCTCAAACAAAGCAAAGCAGCAGTTTAACGTTCTGTGCAACGCCGGTGCCGGAGCGGTGGAAGCCAGTAGGCAAATGGCTAAGCATGAAACCTCGCCAATTCGCACCATGAGAATCGAGCGAGGATTGACACAGCAGGGCATGAGCGATTTGCTCCATATCCCCAAGCGCACGATAGAAAACTGGGAAACGGGAGTAAACACACCACCTGCATATGTGATAGAGCTAATAGCGTATCGCCTTAAAGATTATAGCCCTCACCAATAATGGCGGGGGGCTTTTCGTTAGCATTTTCATTAGTAAAATCTTTCTTAAAACGCTAATAAGTATTAATATATTACAGCGTAATACAATGTTTTAATGTATCGCAAAACGGCTGGAACCATTGAAAACACTAGGCAAATAAGAAAAATCCCGTAATCTCAATGACTACGGGATTTCCTTTTTTTTGGTGACTCAGCGGGGATTCGAACCGCAACTAATTGACGCTATACGCATTGATAATACTAGCCTTTTTATCTTGGTTAGCGTTTTGGTTAGCGTTTTTATAAAAATCAGCCATTTTGTTTTCAGCTTTTAGGCGATCTTGTTTGGCAAGGTGCGTATAGATTTTGTGCATTGTCTGTGTATCAGCCCAACCGC
>Ga0209510_1000198_pt1 | contig 91313 bp, 88 predicted proteins | sample BiotimSIPDNA_FD_185749 | JGI IMG/M metagenome (GOLD analysis project Ga0209510, IMG submission 185749) | Anaerobic biogas reactor microbial communites from Washington, USA - Biogas_R1 time_0 SIP DNA (SPAdes) (version 2) | ecosystem: Engineered > Bioreactor > Anaerobic > Unclassified | place...
GTTGTTCAGGGAGAATTGAGTTAGTTCTCCCTGCCCCGTATGGGGCTAATATTCTCGGTCACTATGTCCGTCAACTTTTGGACATTTAACACCGTCTATCGCTGGACATTATGGGGTGGCAGTAACACCTACTAATATCTTTGGCTCTGCCGGGGTTAGTTATACCGTTATTACAAATAAGTCACACCTTTTACATGAGCCACGCTTAACTATAATTTATAGGGTTTTCCCAAGACTATTGGGTTTCGATGGGAAATGGTATGTGGGTGAGGATTTGTTGGAGTTCGGGATAAGTATCCTCGGTGCCGCGGATAATTACCAGGCCCTGGTCACGGTTGAGGGTGGAGACAATACCCAGGTTATCGTAGGCTTCGATTATCTTGGTTAGCATATCTATGTTTTCCGGATTAACTTTGGCGATAATTTCTGATTTCATTTCTTCCTGCCTTTCTTGCACTGGGAAAGAAAAGAACTGTTCGACCGTCCCCATATTTCTCGAGGTATATAAAAGATCACGAATGCCCTTTAGGGATGTACTAACCACGTCTGAGGATGGTGTATTCGCTTAAGGGATCAAGGTACGGAATATATACAGTTTGACGGGCGTGGCGAGCGCGGTCAATAGGGTTAAATTCTTCGTCGTACAGCTCCTGCAAATCCAGGGGGAGTATTTCGCCGCCTGGCACCATTAACTGCAGAGGGTCTCCGGGCCCGAAGTTGGCTCTTTGTTCTACTTGCAGTATATTCTTAGCGCTGTTGTAACTGCGGACGATGCCGCAGAAATCTGCCCGTTCGTATTTTTCTTCCTTATCAATATCCTGAATAAGTCCGGGGACTGTCCCCGGACTTATTGCGCTTTCGATAAAGCCATTGGTAAAGGGGCGGGTGGCGGTTTTAGTCAGTTCTTCTATCCACCTGTTCAACTCGTCCGGGGCGAATTCTTCTCTCCGAGCAGTATACCGATCAATAGCCTGACGGTAGACTGATGCAACACTGGCTACATAGAGATGATTTTTCATGCGTCCTTCTACCTTAAAAGATTCAATTCCAATATCTATAAGTTTGGGTATATACTCCAGCAGGCACAAATCGCGGGAGTTTAAGATGTAGCTTCCACGCTGATCTTCTTCTATAGGGTAGTATTGACCGGGGCGTTTTTCTTCCACCAGGGCATAGCGATAGCGACAGGGATGAGCGCAGGCGCCATAGTTGGCACTCCTGCCGGTCATATAGTGGGACAGCAAGCAGCGACCGGAGTAGGAGACGCACATAGCCCCGTGGATAAACATTTCAATTTCTATATCTACCCGTTCTTTTATCTCCTGGATTTCTTCCAGGCTTAGTTCGCGGGCTAGTACTATGCGTTTAACCCCCAGGTCACGGTAAAAAGCTGCTGCCTCGTAATTACTTACACTGGCCTGGGTACTAAGTGTTAACGGGAGTGAGGGGGCGTAGCGCTGCGAGAGTTTAATAATACCGGGGTCGGAGATAATCAGCCCGTCAACCTGTATTTCCTCCAGCTTCTCCAGGTAGGCAGGCAATTGCTGTAAATCGCGATTATGGGCCAGGATATTTACGGTTACGTAGACTTTTTTGTTGTATCGGCGGGCAAAAGTTAGGCCGTCATTTATTTCTTCCAGGGTAAAATTATCGGCATAAGCTCGGAGACTGAATTCTTTGCCACCCAGGTAAACGGCATCAGCACCAAACAGTATGGCAGTTTTCAATTTTTCCAAGTTGCCTGCCGGTAAAACCAGCTCTGGTAGTTTCATAGGTAATCGATCCTCCAAATAAACATAGAAAACATTAAAGGCGCAAGGCAAGAACCGTCCCCACCTGCCTTATTTTATGCCCTACGTCTTATGGCATACGATTTTTAGGGATCTACCACTGCAAATCCGGGACACGGGACCTGTCCCCTTGTCCCACCTTGTCCCACGTGTGCCCTTTAGGGTTCCCCATGACGCGTTTTCCCTGGACTTATTTACTGTAAATAGCGGGACATGGCCTGAAGATGTTCCTGGAAGGTACGGGAAAAGTAATGGCTGCCGTCCCCTTTGGATACATAAAAATAGTATGTGTGCTTTTCCGGATTCAGGGCTGCTGCAATAGAGGCTTTGCCCGGATTGGATATGGGACCGGGGGGAAGACCAGGGTGCCGGTAGGTATTATAAGGCGACTCTATATCCAGATCAGCATCATTAAGACTGGTTTTCTTTTGATCATAACAGTATAAAACCGTAGGGCAGAGCTGCAGATACATGCCATCTCGCAGGCGGTTATGAATAACCCCGGATATGGTACGACGTTCATCATCGTGCATGGCCTCTTCTTCAATTAAAGAAGCCAGTATTATGGTTTTAAAAACATCCATATTTTTAGCTTTGGCCTGGGCGGCAAAGTCATTTTCCCATACCTGGGCAAAATTTTGTAACATCATATTTATGATTTCCTGGCTGCCAGTATTTTCTTCTATATAGTAGGTATCGGGGAAAAGAAACCCTTCCAACCTATATTTGCTATTTGCCGGGACATTTTTTAAAAAATCATAAGGATAGTCCGCTTTTATGGCTTCCTCCCAGGCTTCTTTAGTGCATATCTGTTTTTCTACCAGCATAGTACCAATTTCTTTTACACTGTATCCTTCGGGTATGGTTACTTTAATTTTGACTACCTGGCCCTCGGCAATAGTATGGGCAATTTGAGCCAGGGTCTGGCTGCGGTTAAAGGTGTAATGACCCGGTTTCAGCGCTGTATCCAGTTTTTCTTTACGACAGTAGGATAAAAAAGCTTTCTGGTTGCGAATAACCTCGTTTTCCTCCAGGATCGAGGCTACCTGGCGAGCGCTGACATCAGCAGGTATATAAATATCCACTGGAGTTTTGTTATTGGGATTTACGGGCAGGTATTGCTGATTTGAGGCTTTGATTCCCATGAACGTAATTGCCATTAATAGTACAAACAGTACTGCCAGCAAACGAGTTTTATTTTTACGTGGTTTATTAAGCTTAATTTCCATCATATCCTCTTAGTCCTTATTCCTCACTCCCGGTGCCCTCCGGTGGGACACGGGACCCGTCCCCTTGCCCCCCAATTTGTTCCGGGCTGGTGGTGTCAGGTTCAACCGCTGGAACCTCCGGAACTTCTGAATTCCCCGCACCTTCCTGAACCGGTATGGCCGGTTTACCGGGCGCTCCTACATAGACCAAACGGTTTAGCGGTTGGTAGCGGTCCCGAGCCAGTTGTTCCTGCCGGGCTACAGTGCCATCGGTATTATAAAAGGTACGAAATGACCTTACCACATATCCCGGACTACCCGTTTGTTCAATCTTGGTAGTCCCGGGCTTTAAATCATTTTTAGTTTCTCTGATTTCTTTGAAATCTATAACCTGATCTACTACATGGCTTACCTGTATTTTTTGTTTGTATTTTAGATTACCATATATCTTCATAGTAACCTTACCGTTTCCGGCATTTGACCATACGTAAATGGGCTCACCCAGGTTGTTTTTAAAGCGAAAATCCTTAGCACCATGAACTACAGTGGCATCGTGCCCCAATGGAACATAGGCTACGGCAAGGTTATGATTATGCCGTTCTACAATTTCAAGACCGGACAGTAAACAAGCATTATAAAGGGTGGTGGACACCTGGCATAAGCCCCCCCCCAGGCCCGGTTCAAATCTACCGCCTATTATTATCAGGGCATCCCGGTATCCTTTTTCATATGACAATTGACCCACAGTCTGATTAAAAGAAAATATCTCACCTGGCTTCAATACAATTCCGCTAAGAGTTCCGGTAGCCAAAACTATGTTATGCGAACGGTTTACCTGCTTGGGATTATACCAGGTAGTAAAGGTCGAAATCTCCCCCATGTTTTTTAATTCGTTCTCGCTTATATGAGGGTTCTCCTCGTTAACTGCCACCTCTACAAATAGCTTTTCTGATTGCTTCCATTCTCCAGGGAGTAATGCCAGGGTAGACGGTACGTCAACTCTTGCCCCTTTTTTTGAAGGCAATACTATCAGGCCCTTATCCGGATCAAGGGCCAGGCCAGCATTTACATAATCTGACTCTAGATTCTTTTTCCAGTTGCTGCTTATACTATTTAGCTTATTTTCATCATATGTAATCTTGACTGGATACTCTATACTTTTTGCTCCGTCCATATTTAATATTTTGGAAATCAGGCTGCGGTTTTTTTCCTGTTCCCACACGTCCACTATAATCTTGTTGGGGTCAGTGGGCTTAACTACTTCCCCTAACCTGGTATCGTAGCGATAATCCCGGTAATGAAAAGAAAGCGGGGTATCATATAAATACTTAAATTCTGCATCCAGCAAATGTGCTGCATCATTTTGATCATAGCCGCTTACGCTTATTGAGGCAATTTGTACACCGGGCAGAAATTGGTCGGATTTATAAAAGATTTGATAAAAGTAAACTATTAGGGCTGCGCTAACACCGAGGAGAATAACCAATATATAAGTTATCATCGATTTCCATTTAACCTGAATCAAAAACGCCTACCCCCAATAAATGTTAGTTGTGCGTGTCAAAAGGACCGCGTGTGACCTTTACGATATCCCCATAATACGCTTATAATCTCTAACCTTATTTATTTTACCTTATTGCCATTAATTTGACGAATAAAAAAAGAGCCTAAAAGGCTCTTTTTATCTTAATAATTATATATCCAAATTATCCTCTAGTTCCTGCCAGGCTTCAAATACCATATCCAGTTCTGCATCATCTTCTATATCGCTCATTAGTTCGTTACCCTCTTCGTCATAAATCACCTTTAAAATGACTATTTCATCAATCTCATCTTCATCTTCATCTTCTTCTAATAATGGCATGAGTACCCGGTAAGTTTCACCCTCTATTTCGAGCTCTGCCAGAAGCTGAAATTCATGCTCCTCTCCTTCATCATCAACCAGTACCATCATATAAAACTCATCTTCAAAAAGTTCTTCTTCGTTGCTCATTTTTACACCTCTTTCCATAAACTACAGTAATTCTAATGTTTGTCCCTGTCATTGTCAAACTCGTTTGGAAGCAGAATCTTGATAGTCCAGGTAGCCCTGGAGAATATGCACTGCAGCCATTTTATCTATCACCTGTCTGCGGCGGCGGCGGGATAAATCAGCCTCGATTAATATCCTTTCAGCACTCCTGGTAGTGAGGCGCTCATCCCAATAAGCTATTTCAATGGCCAGGTCCGTTTCCAGTGACCGGGCAAATTCTTCCACCTCCCTGGCCTTGGGGCCAATGCTGCCGTCCATATTAAGTGGCAAACCAACCACTATTTTTTCCACCTCATAGTCCCGGCACAGCTTACCAATGTTTTTTACATCCGCTTCCAAAACGCTACGCTGTAAAACCGAGTGCCCCTGAGCAGTCCAACCCATTGGGTCGCTAATAGCAATACCAATTCTCTTTTCACCCACATCTAAACCCATTATTCTCATAAATTTATCTCCTTAAACAGGTAAAAACAACCCCACGCTAAGCATGGGGTTTAAGTGCTTATTTTTGCAGGTAGTTCTTTAATAGTATTTCCAAAATTTCATCTCGGTCTACCTTGCAAATTATGTTGCGGGCATTATTATGGCTGGTTATGTATGCTGGATCCCCGGAGATCATGTATCCTACCAGTTGGTTGATGGGATTGTAGCCTTTTTCTTCCAGGGCTGCATAAACCTCTTCTAAAACGGCCTTTACCTTGCTGGTATCATCACGTTCCTTCTGAAAGCTAACCGTTTTACCAGGTAACTGAGGCATATAAACACCTCCCCGTTCTTAGTGGCGAACCCATATATTCGCCCTGGGTAAATAGCTCTATGAGTGATAGGGGTTCAGTGGTCAGCCGGGCAGACACACGGGTCTGCCCCTACAATCTTCCCCTTACCTATTAGTTTAAAGCTACCTATTTGCATCTCAAAAGTTCTCAGGTGACTCTACTTATGATATTACTAGTTTCTGGCCTTTATGAAAAGCTTTTTTCTATCATCTGACGGGCGGCGGCCAGAGCTTCCTCGATTTTACTGGCATCCCGAGCTCCGGCCTGGGCCATGTCAGGGCGTCCTCCGCCACCGCCACCGGCGGCTTTGGCAGCGGCACCGACTATTTTCCCCGCGTGAACTCCTTTAGCAGTAAGGTCTTTACTAACAAAGCATACCAATGCAACCTTGTCTTCTATTACCGACGCCAGCATTACCACCGAAGTTCCCAGTTTATCCCGCAGCATTTCCCCATTCTGGCGCAGGGAGTTGGCATCAACGCCTTGTACTATCTCAATTAAAACCTGTACTTCGTTAATTTGATAAGCTTTTTCTAACAAATTACCACTGGCAGCACTAGATAAACGGCCTTTGAGAGCCTCTATTTCCTTTTCTTTCTCTTTTAAATTTCGATTGAGATTTTCTACCTTATGGCTCAGATCGCCAGGAGAAGTTTTTAAGGCTGCCGCTATGGATTTTAGCTCAGTCTCAGCCTGGTTTAGATAAGCCAGAGCATAGCTGCCAGTTAAGGCTTCGATCCTGCGCAGGCCAGACCCTACGCTGCCTTCGCTGGTTATCTTAAATAATCCTATTTGCCCGGTATTTTTAACATGGGTACCCCCACACAGCTCCTGGCTGAAATCCTCCACTTTTACCACCCGGACTTCATCCCCGTATTTTTCACCGAAAAGGGCAATAGCTCCCATTTCCCGAGCCTTAGTGATATCGGTTACGGTAGTATCCACCTGGTACATACTCCAGATAGCCTGGTTGACGATGTTTTCTATAGCAGTTAATTGGTCTTCATCCAGAGAAGCCAGATGAGAAAAGTCAAAACGCAAACGTGAAGGTTCCACCAGTGAACCTTTTTGCTGGGCATGTTCACCCAGCACCTGGCGCAATGCTCGGTGTAAAAGGTGGGTAGCGGTATGATTGCGGGCAGTTGCTATTCTCTGTTCCTGATTTATTTCCAATTGCAGTTTTTCCCCCACCTTAAAACTCCCTTCCAGAATACCCCGGTGGATTATCCAGGAAGAAATTTTTTGCACATCGGTAATCTGCATTTTACCAGACTTGCCAATAATAATACCGCTGTCAGCCACCTGTCCCCCGCTTTCGGCATAGAAAGGAGTGCTGGCGGTAACCAGCAGTACTTCTTTATTGGTGGCGGTCTTATGTAGTTTGCGGTCCATAATTATCGCCTGCAAGGATGCATTGTCTTTTAGTTTTTCATAGCCACTGAATTCCGTTGGTTTAATATCGCTTAATAACTCTGTAATTACGATATCGCGGGCAAAAGCATTTTCACCTTTACCTGCGTCGCGGGCACGTTGGCGCTGTTCTTCCATCATACTATTGAAGCCATCTTTATCTACGGTAAATCCATTTTCTTCAGCCACATCTTCGGTCAAATCCAGGGGGAACCCAAAAGTATCGTAGAGCATAAAGGCTTCTTCCCCACCGATTTCATTTTTCCCTTGTTCCCGGGCCTGGGCCAGGATGTCCTCTACTTTTTTCAAACCTTCATTAAGGGTCAGAAGGAAACGGTCTTCTTCCATTTTAATTACTTCTTTTATAAAATCTGTTTTTCCCACCAGCTCCGGATAGGCTGCACCCATTATGGAGCAGACTATATCAACATTTTTATATAGAAAGGCTTCACTAATTCCCAGCAGACGTCCAAAGCGTAATGCCCGTCGAAGTATGCGGCGCAGAACGTAGCCACGACCGTCATTACTGGGAAGAACTCCATCAGCAATCAGAAACGTACAGGCCCGGCTGTGGTCAGCGATAACCCGAAAGGGAAAACCTTTTTCCCCCTGGTCATATTTTTGGCCGCTCATTTTTTCAATCTCTTTTATAAGGGGAGTAAAAAGGTCGGTATCGAAGTTGCTATCAACCCCTTGTAGGAGTGAAGCCAGCCTTTCCAACCCCATACCGGTGTCAATACTGGGCCGGGGCAAAGGAGTAAGCACTCCATTTTCATCCCGGTTATACTGCATGAAAACCAGGTTCCAGACTTCCAACCAGCGGTCACAATCACACACCCCCAGGGCGCAGTCGGGACCGCAGGCATATTCCTCTCCCCGGTCATAGTGAACTTCACTGCAGGGACCACAGGGACCGGTATCACCCATGCTCCAAAAATTATCTTTTTCATCCATCTTAAGGATACGGTCAGGATTTACATCGGTAGTCTCCTGCCATAGTTTAAGGGCCTCATCATCGTCCAGGTAGATAGTAACCCACAACCGGTTTTTAGGTAAAGCTACTACTTCGGTCAAAAACTCCCAGGCGTACTGGATGGCGTCATGCTTGAAGTAATCACCAAAGGAGAAATTACCCAGCATTTCAAAAAAGGTATGATGGCGGGCAGTTCTGCCTACCGTATCTAAATCGTTATGTTTGCCTCCAGCACGTACACATTTTTGAGAAGTAGTAGCCCGGCTGTAATTACGCCGGTCAATACCCAGAAAAACATCCTTAAACTGGTTCATACCCGCATTGGTGAATAACAAGGTAGGATCGTTTATCGGTACCAAAGATGAACTTTCTACTACGGTATGATTTCTGTCGGCAAAATATTGTAAAAAGGTACTTCTGATTTTATCGCTTGTCCACACGACCTGGCCTCCTCTTTCCCTTAAAGTACTCTAATCTATTTTCTTGCATAAAAGCACCTCTGTCAATAAAGCTCTTCTCTGCTGCTTCGTCATTCTACCAGTTTTAAATAACTCCATCCGACAATTACCTTCAAAACTGCGGTAATGGGTACGGCAAAAAGCATGCCCCAAATGCCCAGCAGTTTTCCCCCGGCCAGCAGGGCAAAGACTATCACCAGCGGATGCAGACCCAGTTTGTCACCGATTATTTTAGGGGTAATGAGATTACTCTCCAACTGCTGAATAACCACTATGGCTATAGTCATATAAAGGGCCAGGCGCAAAGATTCGGAGGCTGCCAGGGCAATAGCCGGGATACCTCCCAGAATCGGCCCAAAGTAAGGCACCAGATTAGTTACTCCGGATAAGATGCCTATAAGCAAGGGAAACTTAACCCCAATCAGGGCAGCGGATATGCCTATCCCTGAACCTACAAAAGCAGCTACCATCAAGTGTCCCTTGATGAACTCAATGAGTACATTGTCGATTTGCCGGCTTATCATGGTAAGCTCATTGCGAACCCGGGGAGAAAAGAGGTTAAGGAAGGCGTCGCGAATCTTTTCCCAGTCGTTCATAATATAGAAGGCCAGAATGGGAGAGAAAATCAGGGCAAATATTTTACCCAGGAAATTATAGAAACCGCTTAAAAAGCCGTTTAACACCTGGTATATATAGGATTCAAGTTTACCCAGGTTTTTATTTATAACCTGGTTTAACTGTTCGGGAGCATTTATCTGGTCAATCTTACCCGCCATTTCCTGAGCCTGCTGGGCGTAGTGCGGATATAATTTTGCCAATCCATTTAGCTCTTTAACCAGACCGGGAATAGCCAGGGCCAATATTAAGGCCAGGATAGCGGCTACTCCCAGGTAAAGTAGGACGATAGCCCAGATTCTTTTTAGACCTTTTTTTTCAATGTAGGATACCGGGCGAAAGAGCAGGTAAGCCAGGAGAGCACCTAGAAAGAAGGTTAGCAACACCTCCCTGACCAGATAGAGAAAATAGATGCTTATTATTAATACCAGGAAAAAGATTAGATAATGGGATAGTTTGCGGGAATTTACCTGCATTAAGATTCCTGCTTTCCAATGATGTCACCTAGTTCATCTTCCACATCGTTAACTATATCCTTAGCCTTGTTATATCTGGCCTTAACCTGATAGCTAGTATGCTTAATACCACTTTCACGATTAAGGTAGTAATAAGTAGCAGCCCCTCCGACAATAGCTCCGATAATAAAACTAGACGCCCGCACTCAACTCACCTCCCTTCATATATCTTAAGGGGACAGTTCTTTTCCTCTACTAACTACTTCCTCCCGGTCCCCGGCCTTTTATTTATGCCCACCCAGTTCCCGTTCCTTTAGTTATTGCACTCTGCTACACGGGACCTGTTCCTTTGTCCCATCATTAACTCTTATAGCAGTTCCGAGGATTTGTCCATGGCAACCAGGGTACCGTCTTCGGCAACTTCATAGAGATTTAGTCGCCCTTTATTAAAATTAAATTCCAGGAAACAATTCCAGCAATAATACTGCTCGTTACCCACCTTGCCAATCTGCATGCCGTTACACACCGGACACCTGATAATCATCGTCATTGCTCCCTTCATCAAACAAGACCGCGCTTTCGGGAGTCCTCCAGTTTATCTGTTCCAGAGGAACTCCCTCCCGTCCCTGCAGTATATCCTTGATAGCACCTGAGGATATTTCCACTCCCCAGACCTTCATACTGTCCCGGGAAAGGATAAAATCACTTACTGCACCCAGTTCTTTCCCCTCCCGGTCAAAAACGGTGTCGCCGATTTTTTTCTGATATATTGATAATTCTTCCCCGGCAACATAGGATTTAATACTGGCAGTGCTATTAATGGTGACTGATGCTTCACCTATTTCCAAATCCTGGCGCACTACCATGCCCGGGTCACCTTCGGCTATTTCTATGACCAGATAAGCCAGTCGGAAATCATCCCCGACTACCACCTTTTCCACCCGGCCAATAACCTGAGCACTGTCCCGGTCAAAGACCGGCAGGTTTTTTAAATTTCTAATCTTCATATCAATATTGTTACCCTACAGGAAAATAATAATGCAGGCTAAATGAGAGGTGGGAAGTGGGACGTTGGAAGTGGGACGTTGGGAGGTGGAAATGGGAGGGCGGGAGTAAATATGTCCGGGAAATATGTCCGGGGACTGTCCCCGGACATATTGCAATAATTTAACAACTTATGTACCTGGCACCGTTATGATGCCGCCGCCGAGGACGTAGTCGCCCAGGTAGTAGACTACTGATTGTCCCGGAGTAACGGCGCGTTGGGGATTATTGAATTCTAATAATACTTTATCCCCTTGCGGTGTGAGTAAAGCAGGAGCATTGGCAGCCCGGTAGCGAATGCGGGCTTCCACCGCGAGTGGGCTATCCATGCTTTCAAAATAAATGAAGTTGTTGTTAGAGGCAATTAAACTGCTGCTATATAGATGTTTTGAATCATCTAGTATAAGGCGGTTATTTTCAATATCAAGAGCTACAACGTACAGGGGGCGTCCTCCACTTATACCCAATCCTTTCCGCTGTCCAACCGTATAAAACGGTAATCCCCGGTGTTCTCCCAAGATATTTCCCTGCAAATCTACTACCTGACCAGGCTTAAACTGCAGCTTTCCCTGAAGAAAATCGCGATAATCCCCGGCAATAAAGCAAATCTCCTGACTATCTTTGCTTTCTGCCACTTTAAGATTTCTTGCCCGGGCTATATTTCTTATCTCTTGTTTGCTTAATTCCCCCAGCGGAAACAGGGTATGTCCAAGTTGCTTTTGATTAAGGCTGTAGAGGAAATAGCTCTGGTCTTTCGATAAATCTTTTCCCTTCTTAAGCAAGTAACGCTTTCTGGTGTCATCGTATTCGATCCGGGCATAATGCCCGGTGGCTACCATATCAAATCCCAAATCCAGGGCATAATCAAGCAGACTCCCAAATTTTATAAAGCGATTGCAAACAACACATGGGTTGGGAGTCTGGCCCCGCTCATAAACAGCCGTAAAATAGTTGATAACCTTCTCCTGGAATTGTTCCTGCAAATCAACTACCATATGGGGGATATCCAAAACTGCAGCAACATCAGCGGCCTGGGTTGCTGCCTCAGTATTCCAATTAATCATGGTCAGGCCGGTGATTTCATGACCCTGTTCTTTTAGCAAAAGAGCGGCCACAGTACTGTCAACCCCACCACTCATTAGGACTGCTACCTTCAATGGTTCATCTCCTTAAGGCAAAATACCTTATTTTATCTTTTCCCAATATATATAACACCAAACCAAGGGGAACTTCAAGTATAGGCAAGAGGGGAAGCATTTATTGGCATGTGGTGCCAGGTTATTCTATAATTACTGCAAAGAGTTATGGATCTGGGCAAAGGGGAATTGGCAGATGGATCTTTTTGATTTGCAGTTAAATAAAATGAAACGTGATAATGCTCCGCTGGCTTATCGCATGCGTCCACGCAGCCTGGATGAGGTACGGGGGCAGGAGCACATAGTAGGTCCGGGATCAGTATTGCGAAAAGCTATAGAAAAGGATGAGCTCCACTCTTTTGTCCTGTTTGGCCCTCCGGGAACGGGAAAAACGAGTATTGCTCGATTAATTGCCGGTATGACTAACTCTCATTTTGAAATCCTACAGGCAGTAACCGGCGGAGTAGGAGATATTAAGAAAATTGCTGTTGATGCCGGACAGCGGCTGAAGTTCTACCAGCAGCAAACTATGGTATTTGTTGATGAAATACACCGTTTCAATAAAAGCCAGCAGGATGTATTGCTTCCTTTTGTAGAAAATGGCACTTTTGTTTTAATCGGTGCTACCACTGAAAACCCTTTATATGAACTTAATAATGCCCTGCTTTCCCGGCTACGGTTGTATATACTGGAGGCTCTAGATGAAAAGGCTCTCAACCAGATAATTATAGAGGCCCTACATGATAAAGAGCGCGGACTGGGTAGTTTAAATATCAGTATTGACCAGGAAGCTGTACGGTTTATAACCCAACTGGTTAAAGGGGATGCCCGCATGGCTTTAAACATTCTGGAAGCGACAGTTAATTCTTATGCCGATCAGGAGAAGGGTTTGCATATTGATGTTGGACTGTTGCAAAAGATTTGCGGCAAGCCCCTGCTTAAGTATGATAAAACCGGAGATTATCATTACGATACCATATCGGCTTTTATTAAAAGTATACGCGGCTCCGACCCAGATGCAGCTTTGTTCTGGTTGGCAGTTATGATTGAGGGGGGCGAAGATCCGAAATTCATTGCCCGCAGGCTGATTGTTCATGCCGCCGAAGACATTGGTCTGGCTGACCCTTATGCCCTGACCCTGGCTGCAGCTGCCGCCCGGGCGCTGGAGTTTGTGGGGTTGCCAGAGGCCCGCATCCCCCTGGCTGAAGCTACTATTTACCTGGCTACCGCTCCAAAAAGCAACAGCAGTAAAGTGGCCATCGATAAGGCTATAGCGACAGTACGAAGCAGCCAAAAAATAGTGGTACCTGCCCCTATAGCTGATACTTCTCATTCTAAAGCCGGTCTGCTGGGTAAAGGTAAAGGCTATAAATATCCTCACGATTATGGCGGCTATGTGGAACAAAAATATCTTCCCGATGAACTGGAGGGCAGCAGCTTTTATCAAGCGGGAGACAATGGTTACGAGAGGAAGATTAAAGCTTTTATGGCCGGTATTAAACCAAAAAATAAGCCATCCCCTTAATTGGGAATGGCCTGCTTGCGATTACTGGGACACGGGACCTGTCCCCTTGTCCCACTTGTCCCCTTGTCCCACTTTAGCCTATGACTTCGTCGATAGCTTTTTGCAATTGTTCCTTACCCTGAGCTCCTACTATACGTTTTACTTCGCTGCCGCCTTTAAAAAAGGCCAGGGTGGGAATACCGCGTATACCATACTGAACTGCAATACTTTTGTTTTCATCAACGTTTAATTTACCAACATTTATCTTACCTGCATTTTCGGCTGCCAGTGTTTCTACCAGCGGTCCTACCATTTTGCAGGGGCCACACCAGGGGGCCCAAAAATCAACCAGCACTGGAAGTTCTGACTGTATTACTTCCTGTTCCCAGTTATTTGCATTTAAATCGATAACTGCCATACATATCCCTCCTGCTCATTTTCATCAGGTTATACATACTACCATACAATGTAGACTACAGCAGTAGCTGCACCCAAAGCAATAGTAACCCATATTAAGGTCCTGAGCATATCATGTTTTACCTGTTTGGCTAAATCATCCATTATTATTCCTCCTGATAGCTTGTTAAAAATCATGGTAATTATAACATAAAAGCCAGGAAAAATCCCTTTTTATATTTAACACAAGATAACCGTCCCCTTGTGCGCGCGGCCCCCCTGTGTCACCCTATGCCCCTTATTTTTTAATAGTTCCCGGCCCTACCGTAATTATTGTATCCCATCCAGGAGTAAACTCCTCTGATAAAAGCGTTTTTTCTGTTTCTTTACCCTTTATTTTTACTACCCGGTAGCTGCGATTTATATACCCGCTCTGACCCTCCTGTATAACTATCCGTTGCTGGGGTGTTAGTTTTTTGTCGACTTTCACCTGCATCTGGGGAGGTATCTCCTTCTTTTCGGTTACAAACAGTATTTCCTTGCCCTCTTCAGTCTGGCAGCCAAATATCTTGATAATAAGATTATTTCCATCTATCAGAGCAGTTATTAAGACCGGCTGCTCCAGGTTATTGATAAAACCAGCCTGCTGGTCTACGTACTTAAGACCAGCTTGAGATAAAGCCCGATACAGGGTATCATTTACCAGAGTCAGACTACTGTCGGTGAATATTATCGATTTGATGGATGCAACTTGGGTTAAAGAAAAACTATCGGCAGGCATAATAATGAAACCGTTTAGGTTGTGTACTAAAGGCTCCAAATCTGCTATGGGCAGGTTTATTCTGCTCATACTTATTCCTATCATATCCTTAACTTCTTTTATATCTTCCAGCTTTACCCGGGGATGAATCTCGGTGATAATGAGCGGAACAGGCCCCAGCGAGCCCTTTTGCAGGGAATGGTTAATCTCTTTTAGGCTGGCATATATGTCGATGGCATATCCGGTCTTATGCCCTATATATTCCAGATAATCCTTGCTATATAAAATACGGGCGTTGACAGCAGGTTGGTCCAAGTCTTTCTTAAGTTCGGCTAATTTTTCTTCCATTAAAGTCCGATTCCAGTTTATTTTAGGGGCTATGTTAATGGTGTTACCACGGGCAATACAGTGCTTAAAAACCCCAAAACCTTTTTGATTTAAAGAATCATCAATTTGAGCAAGAGTGGCAGGAATATCATAAGCGATACCAACCTGATTTAATGGTATGGACAGTTGCCGTGAAGGTAATTGCAATAATAGTTGCCTGCCATGATTAGCTGGTAATTGTTGTGCTAATAAATCAGCAGCTTCATCATGGCCTAACCCGGCCAGACTTACCCCACCTACAAAAATATTGGAAGGATAAATGGCGGCGTCCCTTTTAGCCAAAGCCAGCGAAGCCAGGCATAAGGTTAATATTACTGCAGCTGCCATCAGCAATATTATCCGGGCCAGAAACTTTTTATATTCCGCCATCTTATTACACCTGCTATTTAACTATTTGGCACACTGGGACAGCTCAGTAAACCGATTATGCTGTTCAGCCAGGTCAATAACCTCTTCCGTTACCAGGGTACCTTCAGCAATTAGTATATTGCCAGAAGCATCTTTTACATCCTGAACCAGCTTTTTGCCGAGCAGGAACTGTTTTTGCCGAGCCTTAAAGAAAGCCGCTCCGTCAGTTTCCCCACCAGAAGCCGTGGGGGTAATATCCTTAGGCTGGGTTAAACCACCAGGATCAGTACCAGTTTGATTTTCGCGCACTACAATTACATCAGCTCCATAGGTTAGTACATCGGCAGCTTCAACAATATCAGTTTTGGATTCGTCCCGAGCCGTCTTGTATTCCAGACGCACTATCTTACCAGTGTTTTCATCAACCTCGTATTCGCTGATAACCCCAATCAGGTTACCCTTATTAGTTAATACCCGGTTACCTTTTATCTCTATATTGCGTTGCAGTAAGGTGCTGGCACTGGAATTGTCACCGATGTTAGATAACTGGTTTTGACTTTCAGTGGTTACGGCATGTTCGCCTATACCCATAACCGCCTTATAGGGCAGAACTCTGGCCCCCACATACCAGCTGCCGTTGCTGACTAGAATGAAATCAAGTTTGCCCTCCTCAGGATTAATCACCAGGTCTTTAACCTGTCCAATCTTTTTCCCGTCCACAATGGAAAAGACAGGTAGACCAATAATTTCCTGGCTTTTTTTCATTTCCTAATCTCCCTTCATCTAAACTCCTGGAGGGTTCATTTCTCCGTCCACTTTTAGGCGAACCCACCTTGGTACTCTGGATATTGGCAAATCGCTTATACCCAGGCGTTCCAGCTCTGCTGTCAGCAAGCTGATATAATCGATTTGACGGTTAATTTCGTTTATTATATCAGATTTATGGCCTGGTAGCGCAATAAAGCTGTTAAGTATCGACTCGGCTCTACTATAGCAACCGCACTCCTTATATATCTGAAGCAGTTCCATGGTTAACATATACCTTAGCTCATACTCAGAAGTATTATGCCAGGCCTCTTCGAAATATCCGGCGGCCTCCTCTTTATTTACATCCCTGCAGGCAAAGCCATTATCAATTAACTCTAAAATGGTCGACGAGGAAGCCATCTGAGGCTCCTCACTATCCGGAATCAAAATAGTGACTGAATCTTGTATTTCCATTGGTGATTCTGGTATTTCATCTACTTTATCTATCTCATCTATTTCATCCTCCTCATCTGTCCCGGCATCTATAAGGACCGGTTCAAACGTTTCCGTAATTAGTGGCTCTACCTGTTTATTAATATCCGTTGGTAATTCCGTATCTTTACTGCTAGCAGCCGCTTCTGGCAAATACTCTTCCTCCCGCTTCTCCTCCAGGATAGCTTCGGGAGTCAATTCCATACCGGGAGCAGGTTCAACCGTTGTAGTAATTTGAACTTCTTCCATTTGCTCTTCAACTTCTATTGCTTCTGGGGTTACATCTGCTTCTTGCTCTGGTTCTAATTCGTTTCCTTCACCTTCCGATTCTAACAAATCAACCAGGTTGCTATCCGATTCAAAACCTTCATCTGTTACAATATCCGCTTCGGGTATAAGCTCTTCTGCTTTGTTCCCTTCGGGAGTAGTCCTAAGGCTCACCTTTTCTTCAGAGATTTCTTCCGTTTCGGAAATTTCTTCGCTTGTTTCAATAATACCTGATTCATCATTTTCCGGTGTTTCACTGGTAACGGGAATAGCAGACATCTCATCGTTTATCAGATTATTAACATACTGCTTCCCGGTCGGTGACCTGGAAGTAAACAATGCTAAATCGCCAACCCTGCATTTTAATATGTACCAGGATACAACTGCTATTAATAATACATATATCATCAGGGAGACTAATCCGCCCATTCTTTCCATACTGATAGGAAAAGATAGAATAATAAGCAGAGAAAGAATTAATATAATGTTTATGTATTTCCCCTGAAGGCCATCCTTATGAAGAAGGTAAGCCATGGCTCCTCCAATGGGAACAAAAATAAGGATTACATAGAAAATATATTCTTCCATAAACCATCACCTTAACACTATTACCCATATATTCCTTCGACAGTTAATTCTTATTTCCTTCAAGAATTAAACGAAAATGCGGGTTATCATCAGAAAATAAAGTGAAGGCAACAAAAAAATTAAGGTCCCCTCACCCTCACTTTACATGTCTGCAGCACTTTTCGTTTCCTAATTATTGGGTATAGTAGTCAAAAGCCATACAGGATTATACTTAAATAACTTAATTTTGTTGAACATTGATATTTTTTGTAACATTATTATTTGTTCCTTTGTTCACACTATTTGGTAAAATATAAGTGTGAGTGGTAGGCTTTTAAGCCAACAGTGTAGAGAGAAAAAATAATAAAATATTTAAGGGGGATTTTTAATGAAGGAAGTATTTGTAGTTGAAGCTGCACGTACGCCAGTAGCTCGTGCGGGCAAACAGTCCTGGTTTACCAATGTCCGGGCTGAGGAACTCTCCGCCTATGTCTTCAAAGAACTGAGAAAGAGAGCTGGTCTGGAAGACAAAGCAAAACAGGCAGAAATTCTCGATGACGTAGTATGGGCAACCTGTGCCAACGCCTTTATGGAACAGGGTCTCAACATTGGTCGCTTGGCCTGGATTCTTTCCGATGGTTCTTATGATGTAGCTGGTTGTACAGTTGACCGTTTCTGTGCCTCCGGTTTACAGTCCATTCAGTTCGCAATTTCTTCCATGATGACTGGTTTTGCTGGCGATGTAGTTATTGCCGGTGGTGTTCAGCACATGAGCCATATACCCATGGGAGCCGGTGCAACTCTGCATCCCGACCTGGGTAACTTTATGAATCTGGCTGCCATTAATATGGGCTACACTGCTGAAATCGTGGCTCGCCGCTTCAATATCAGCCGCGAAGCTCAGGATCAGTTCTCCATGGAATCCCATGCCAAATGTGCTGCTGCTCAGGAGAAGGACAAGGCAGGCCCGGTAACCGTCACCGTTCAGTGTAAAGTACCGGCCAAAGCTGCCAAAAATAATCCTAACCCGCACGGCCGCGCAGTCGACTATGTCGCCAGTGAACACCTGGCCAAGGAAGCTGCCGAAAAGGGCGATGAAATGGCCGAAGTAGTAGTAGCCCGCGACCAGGGTGTACGCCCCGAAACCACCATGGAGAGCCTGGGCGCTATGGCTCCAGTTTTCATGCAGGATGAAGTAGCAAGTGTTACTGCCGGTAACTCTTCCCAGATTAATGATGCTGCTGCCGGCGTAGTTCTGGCTACTGCTGAAGGTGCTAAAGCTCTTGGCTTGAAACCTAAAATGAAGATGGTAGGTTATGCCGTTATCGGTCTGGAACCCGATATCATGGGTGTTGGCCCGGCACTGGCTATCCCCAAGGTTCTGAAGAGAGCTGGTATGACCAAGGACCAGATTGGCCTGTGGGAAGTTAACGAAGCTTTTGCCTCCCAGTCGGTATACTGCAGAGACACCCTGGGACTACCGAAAGATCGCGTAAACGTTTGGGGTTCCGGAATATCCATTGGCCATCCGCTGGCCTGCACCGGCGCTCGCATAGCTTGCGACATCACCCAGCTGTTTGCTGATCCCGATTTCTCCGATGTAGAATATATCGTAGAGTCCATGTGCATAGGCCATGGCCACGGCGCTGCTGCTATCTGGCAGAGGGTAAAATAGGCTTAATAAATAGATAAATTATATTGCTATATTAAAAGCAGGAACCCAATGGGTTCCTGCTTTTTTCTCCTCTGTATCACTTATCCTGGTAAGGACATCCCTCTCTCCTCTGCTCCATAAGTTCCCGGCGCCGGCACCGCTTTTCACCCAGACAATAATCGCCGCCTTCAATACGTATAGATTTTCCGTTTATGAGGGCATCGGCAATTTTAGCCCTTCCTTCCATCAATATGCGTTGAAAGGTGGGACGTGAAACTTTCATTTTCTGTGCACACTCCTCCTGCTCCATGCCCAGGTAATCCTTGAGGCGGATAGCCTCTGCTTCTTCCACCAGCAGTATTACCTCCTCTATACATATACGGGGAATACCTGCCGGTTTAAATGATGTGACAGGAGGTATAAACTCTACATGCCTGCATTTGGGTTGCCTTGCCATTATTATCGCTCCAATCTATCCTTACTAAAATTGTATTTCGGTTATGAGCATATGTCAATGTCTCGTCAGACGTCAGGTATCGGATGTCAGGAGATATAAGGCGACGGTCGTGAGAGGCCTGGGGTCAAGATTGTAGGGGCAGACCCATGTGTCTGCCCGGCCGAACACAACAAGATACGCATTAAAAGAGCAGGGTATTTAACCCTGCTCTTTTAGTATCTCTAATTTTTAGTTGTTAAGGAAACCCTTAACCAGAATCAGAGGAGTTCCGGCATCGGCTGAACCACTGACCAGGTCGGCCAGACTGGCGATAAGGTCCTCTGCTTTACGGGGAGTAGTGCCTTCAGTTTCAACCGAGTTACGCTGGAAGTTCTCTTTTTTCTTTTCTTCTAATTTACCTTCTATGGCCTCCAGTTTAACACCTTCATCCAGCATCTTATCAACCAGGTATTTGTACTTGAGCCCTTCCCGGTATTTGCCCCGTAAACCTTCGGTTAATCCAAAGGCTGGTTGGGGATCGGCTAATTCATATATACCGGTAGAAGGGTCGCGATAAGCACCATCACCGTAGACAATAACTTCAATATTCTTACCCAGTTCCTGTTTTACCCGGGCTTGTAGCTGTTGTGCAACCAGATCAGCCTCGCGGGGAGCCAGTTTTAATTTATCGCCTGATGATATGTTGCTTCCCAGCAATCCCCACTCCGACCAGGAACAACCTTCGTTACACAAATCCTGCAGGGTAATTACATTTTGCCCCCGGTCAAGCAATTTATCCCGGGTACCCTCACGTTTATGAACGTTTGCCACTATTATTCCATCCAGATCATATTTTATAATCTGCAAGGGGTCATTGCTTAAGAATATGGTACTGCCCCGGGATTGCTCCCGAATAATATTCTGGTACAGTTCAATATAATCAACTCCGGTTATGGGGTGACGGAACCTATTTTCCCCGATATCCTCCAGGCTGATAACTTCACCATTCCTTTTACCTGTGGTTTCGGCAAAGTCTTCAGGCAGTATCTGATTACCCACCTCGTCAGCAGGATGGGAAAGCTGTACTACTACATGTCCCTCGGGAACGGCTGCAGCTATGCCTTTCATGATGAGAGAAAAACGATTACGGCTAAGGATAGGAAAGACTACCCCGACTTTACTATCTGCTTTTAAATTAAGTTTTTTGCGCACCTGTTCTGCTATTTCATTAACTGTTACATAATTATTCTGAGCTCTGGCTACCACCGACTCGGTGATGCAAATTGTATCCCCGTCGTCCAGAAAACCATCTTCATTGCATAGAACCAGGGATTCATAGGCCAACTCCACCACATCACTCCCCGGTACTATTACCCCCATTTTGATACCAAAAGCAGATACTCCAAAATAATCAGGTAATTTGCCCATTTGCAACATCCTTCATGATGTGTATTTGGGACAAAACGTCCCCGCTAAAATATACCTCAAAATACTCTTTTTATCAAGGCTTTCAAAAAGTATACAGCCGGAGATTATGGGAATAAAAGCTTAAAAATAAGCAGAAAGTAAAAGTAAAAAGCAGGTGGTAAAAATACGAACACTTTGGAAAGGTGCAGTTAGCTTTGGGCTGGTAAATATACCAGTGAAGATGTATGTAGCTACGGAAAACAAGGATATTAAATTTAACTATTTACACCAGGAGTGTATGTCCCCCATACAATACCGCAAGTATTGTCCACGCTGTGAACGGGAGATAAACAGTGAAGAAATAGTGCGTGGGTATGAATACCAGAAGGGTAATTACGTAGTTATCAACGAAGAGGATTTAGAGCGTATTCCCCTGGAAAACACCAAAACTATTGATATCCTTGATTTTGTTAATTTGCAGCAGGTTGACCCTATATATTTTGAAAAAAGTTATTACCTGGAGGCTGCTCCCGGTGGGGAGAAGGCCTATTCCCTGTTAATCGAGGCTATGAATAAAACTGAAAGGGTGGCTATTGCACGGGTGATTATCCGCACCAAGCAGTCGCTGGCGGCACTGCGGGTAAAGGATAAGGTGCTGTTAATGGAAACTATTTTCTATCCCGATGAAATTCGCTCGCCTGCAGGTTTGAGCCCGGGTCTGGAAGCTGCCAAACTACATGAAAATGAAATCAAAATGGCCGTTAACCTGATTGAAAATTTGTCGGTGGATTTTGAGCCGGGAAAATATCAGGATGAGTACCGCCAGGCTCTGCGAGAGTTAATTGACGCCAAAATAGTTGGTAAGGAAGTAGTAAACGCTCCGGCGGTAAGTGATAAGGGGAAAGTGGTCGATCTGATGGAAGCACTGCAAGCTAGCGTAAAGCTGGCTGAGGAAAGCCGCAAAAAAAATGAAGTCGTAGATGAGGGTAAAAAGAAACGAACCCGTAAAGCTAAAACGGGTAGTTAGTATGGAGGTGAGGTAGGCGCTAATAACAGTTTTCTAGTAAGTAGCTTTTAATTCGGTATTTATAAGGTGTCTAGAGTAAGGAGTTAGGTGTTAGGTGTGAGGGGTAAGGAATTGTAGGGGCAGACCCGTGTATCTGCCCAGCCGAGCTGGGAGGTTAAGTATGGAGTTCTTTTTACCGATGGAGCCGGTAATCCGGGAACAGGTTTTTGATAACGAGGAATTTACCTACCAGCTTAAATGGGATGGGGTGCGGATGCTGGCCTACAGCGGAAAAAACCAGGTAGAGTTGATTAATAAAAGGCTTAATAACCGGACCGCGCAATACCCGGAACTTAAGGCTCTAACCTCAATATTAAATGGCCGCAAGGTAATTTTGGATGGAGAGATAGTGGCGTTTAAGGAGTCCAGGGTTAGTTTTCCGGCGGTAATGCGGCGCGATAATGCCCGCTCGGAAAGGAGCATTGCTATGCTGCTTAAGGAGGTACCGGTAAGTTATATTATTTTTGACCTTTTGTGGGATGGAGATAAAGACCTTAGAACTCTTCCGCTAACAGAGAGAAAACAACGTCTTCGGGAGCTGATGATACCTCAGAATGGTATTCATGTAATTGAGGATTTTCCTTCCGGCAGCAGTCTTTTTTCGGCGGTACAAGCAACCAACCTGGAAGGTATTGTGGCTAAAAGAAAGGCTAGTCCCTATCTGTCCGGTAAAAAGCATAGGGACTGGTTTAAAATCAAATATCGCCGCCGGCAGGAGTGTGTAATAGGGGGCTATACTGTTCGCAATAATACGGCCAATTCTTTACTGCTGGGTGTATACCAGGGAGACAGCCTGCATTATGTAGGACGGGCCAGTAGCGGCCTGAGTGAAAGTGCCTGGGAGGAACTTCATTCTGTATTGAGCAGTTTGCAAAGTAGTATAATGCCTTTTATATCTCTTCCCCTTAAAATAACCCGGGAATCCTATTTTGTTAAACCCATACTGGTAGTGGAAGTAGAGTTTGCCGAATGGACTGAAACCATGCACCTGCGCTCCCCGGTTATAAAGAAAGTGAGGGGTGAGGGGTAAGCGGTAGGCGTAAGGGATTGGGCTTGGGGGCAGGCGTAAAGGCGTTAAAGGATTGTAGGGGCAGACCCATGTGTCTGCCCGGCCGAGCGTAAACCCAAATGTCTACAAAGGAGATATACGATGGCTAGTAATACAGTTAGCATACAAGGCCGCAGTTTCGAACTGAGCAGGCTGGACAAGGTGTTGTGGCCTCAGGATGGCTATACCAAAGGGGAACTGATTAATTATTATGTGGAAGTAGCTCCCTATATTATTCCTCACTTGCAGGGGCGACCCATGGTTTTTACCCGTTATCCTGACGGAATAGATAAGCAAAGTTTTTATCAAAAAAATGCTCCATCGTCACTTCCTCAGTGGATAAAAACGTATCCCTACTATTCCCCTGATTCCGGGAGGGACATCAATTTTATTCTGGTGGAGGAGAGTGCCGCCCTGGCCTGGTTGGCCAATCAGGCCTGTATTGAGATGCACCCCTGGCTGTCCTGTGCTTCTTTGGTAGATTATCCCGATTTTATAGTTTTTGACCTTGACCCCTCACCCGGGAACAGCTTTGAGCAGATCAAAACCATTGCTTTCTTAACCCGTCAGGTTCTCAATGAGCTGGGCCTGCGCTGCTATATAAAGACTTCCGGTTCGCAAGGGCTGCATGTTTACCTGCCGGTAAAAAATAAATATAGTTATGAAAAAGTTCGTGATTTTGCCCGCACCGTAGCCGAAATCATCTGTACTATGCAGCCTGATATAGCTACAGTGGAAAGAACGGTAAGGAAAAGAGGCACAAAAATTTATGTGGACTATATGCAGAATGTAAAAGGTAAAACTCTATGTTCAGTATACAGTGTTCGCCCCCGCCCTGGCGCTACCGTTTCCGCTCCCCTGTACTGGGATGAGGTAAATAGTATTAAACCGTCTGACTTTACTATAAAGACCATTCCCCCCCGCCTGCAAAAGCTAGGCGAACTTTTTGCCCCGGTCCTAACCGACCGACAATCTCTGGACGCAGCTTTCTCACAGCTAGGTTTGAACAAAATTTAAAACCATTTTCTTTTGACTTTTTTATTAGTATTCATTCGGATTATAGTTTTTTAGTTAGACCTAATCCCTTTTTATAAACAGCAGGCGGTTTTTTTCCGTATAAACCTTGGCTTGTTTGGTATTGCAAAGGTAGGAGAGGCAGGCGGATAGGCTGGAAAGTATGAGAACATACTGATTACGGTTTAAGGGCAGGTTGAATTTTTCCACTACCAGGGGAAGTATTTCTTCCCGCCCCCGAGGTGAGTCAATTACCTGAAGTATGTAGTCTAATAAATTCATTAAGACTTGGTAGTTGTAGTCAATCAACTGAGGAATATTATCCTGTAAACCACCGTGAGGCAGAAATACCCGGTCCATATTGAGGCCTCTCAAGGTCTTTAAAGTATCCAGGTGTTTTTCTACATCAGCCAGGTATAGAAAAGGAAATCCCTTTAATATATCTATACTGGTCAGGCTGTCACCAGCAAATAAAACTTCATCCGGGGTAATGATTCCAGTGTGTCCCAGGCTGTGACCGGGGAGAGGCAAAATCTTAAAGCAAGCGCCATCAATAAATAATTCACCTTCTTCTACGCGAAAATCTACCCGCGAAGCTTCCGGCATCAAATATTTGTTCTTCAGCGCTTTTACCGGACTGGCTGAAAATAAGCCATAAGGTATTAATATTGGGTTTTCTATAAAAGCTGCCTCTATTGGAGAAGCATATATTTCACAGCCGGTTGTTTCCTGCAAATAACGGTTTCCACCACAATGGTCAGCATGGGCATGGGTATTAAATAAGGCCCGGGTATGAAAACCCCAGTTGTCCAGAATCTTAAGTGTACGGCGGCCAAAGGCCTCACTAGCTCCGCTGTCTATCAGCAGACAAGTGTTATCAGGAAAGACGTAAATGCCAATTGCACTGGGAAAATTTATCGCCCAGGTATTGCCCTGTAAAACATGCGTATTCATATTTCATCTCCTTCCGAATAAAATATGTCCGGGGACAGTCCCCGAACTTATTGGGGGCAAGCGCGCCCCGACCGAATAAGTCCGGGGACTGTCCCCGGACATATTACAGGCTAATTAAGTTAATTATATCTTTAACATAGGCCTGGGGGAAATAGGAGGCCAGGTTAATGTGCTCCAACGCCTGGAGCAGATCTTCGTCCCGATAGCGTACCCCTATAAGCTCTTGCTCAATTAAACTAATATCCCCGGTGGCAAAAAAGTCACCGTAGATTTTGCAATCCGTTATCAGACCTTTTTTAACATTAATGCGAAAGTCGATACTTCCCCAGTCAAAACGTTGAGATTTTCGTACATTGAATGGAGGGGAAAAACCGTATACCCATTCCCAGCGGCGAAATTTATTATCCCGCAGAGATTCTACGATAGATAACTCGGTTGAACTCAGTTCCCGGCGTTTCCCATTCTCATCTATGGTATTGCTAAGAATATCCTGAAATTCGTCGATACTCACAGGTGACGAGAGATGCTCGGTGATGTTAGTTACCCTGCTTCTAACCGACTTAACCCCTTTGGAACTTATCTTGGTAGAGTCAACCGTTAAGGCCTGCTCCATATCCTCCAGGTTAGTATCAAAAAGGATGGTACCATGGTGCATAAGCCGACCCTGCTGACGGCACTGGGCATTACCGGAGAATTTCCGGCCATCTATACTGATATCATTGCGCCCCTGGTCTTCCGCTTTTACCCCTATGGTTTGCAGGGCTCTAATCACCGGAGCCGTAAAACGAGTAAAGTCCAGGGTAAGGGAAGGAGCATCATTAACAATAAAGGTGAAATTAATATTGCCTAAATCGTGGTAAACCGCGCCACCTCCGGATATCCGGCGCACCACCTCTATCCCTTTATCCTGGATAAAGCGCTGGTTTATTTCTTCAATGGTATTTTGGTTTCTGCCCACCACTACAACCGGGCGATTTTGCCATAACAGAAAGATGTCCTCCTTGATTTCAGGATTATCAAGAAGGTACTCCTCCAGGGCCAGGTTAAAAAACGGGTCATTGGACCGATTAATTATTTCCAGCATATTTTTTCCTACTCCTATACATGGAATCCGCTGAGTGATACGTGGAAAAATTGTTTATAAAAATCCGCCGCGTTAATCCTTATGGAATCCGTGCGAGCGAAGCGAGTCCGCGTCTATGGTCTATTTTCTTACTAAATTAGCGTTTTCGGGGGGAGAGGTGAAGGGCTTGCCCGTTGATATCTAGAATGGCCTCCATCAGGACTTCTCCCAGAGTAGGATGGGCGTGAATGGTACCGACGAAGTCCGGGGCTTTTACTCCTTCTTTTACCAACATGGTTCCCTCCAGGATTAAATCACTGGCATGAGGACCAATGATATGAACACCGCGAATAACGTCGTCCTCATCGGCGATAACTTTAACCAGACCATCAGTCTCACCCAGGGTCAGAGCTTTGCCGTTGGCAGCAAAGTTAAATTTACCCACCCGGTATTTTATCCCCTGACTCGCGCATTCTTCTTCACTCATACCTACGGTAGCAATTTCTGGGAAGGTAAAAATACAACTGGGAACGGCATTATAATGAATCTGACTACTGTAGCCTGCAATCTTCTCTACTGCTGTGATACCTTCTTCGGAAGCCACATGGGCTAGCATCAAACCACCAATTACATCACCGATGGCATAGATACCCGGAACAGTGGTAGCGTAGTTTTTATCAACTTTTATAAACCCGTGGTCATCAGTTGCTATACCCAACATTTCAAGATTAAGTCCGGCAGTTAAAGGTCTGCGTCCGGCGGAAACCAGAACCAGGTCAGTAGGGATACTTAGCTCGCCTTTTTTACCTTTAGCAGTTAATAACAGTTCATTTCCATTTCGTTCTACCTTTTCAACCGCAGTAGAACTATGCACGGTTATTCCCTGTCTTTTCAAGAAAACTCCCATACGTTTACTAATTTCCCGATCCAAAAGGTTTAGTATGGAGGGCAGATACTCTATAACTGTTACCTGGCTGCCGAAGGAGTTAAAAATACAGGCAAATTCCAGGCCGATTACCCCGCCTCCAATAATGGCCAGGCGAGGTGGCACTTCGCTTATTTGCAGTAAACTGGTACTATCAACTACCCCATCCAGTTCTAAACCGGGGATGGGCAGGGAGGCAGAGGTGGAGCCGGTAGCAAGTAATATTTGTCCTGATTTAATTTCCTGTCCGGACACAGCAACAGTATTACGGTCCAGCAATGTGGCATTTCCTTTGACAACTTCCACACCATAATCAGCCAGGAGTTTTTCTACCCCGGAAACCAGGGTTTTTACTATCCGTTCCTTGCGCTCCCGGGCTTGCTGCATACTAAATTTCAGTCCTGCTATCGAAATGCCAAACTCTTCTGCATGGGATAAATCCCTCATTATTTCGGCATTGCGGTAGTAGGCTTTAGTGGGTATGCAACCATGATTAAGGCAGGTGCCGCCAACGGCCTCTTTCTCTACCAGGGTTACGGTCATACCCAGTTGCCGGGCGCGAATAGCTGCTACATAGCCCCCCGGCCCCCCTCCGATAATAACTAAATCCTTCATTTCATACCAATCTCCTGTAAGAATATTGAATTCTTAATTCCTAATTTTTGATTAAGGTTGGGAAAAGCAAAGCTTTTCCCTTCCATAATTCATAATTCAAAATTCAAAATTAAAAATTATCCTCCCACTTAACAATAGGATTGCGAGCGGCGGTGACTTCGTCCACCCTTGTAATCACGGCATTATTAGGCGCAGCGGTGACGATTTCCGGATGGTTGCGGGCCTCTTCGGCTATAGCAGACATGGCCTGCAGGAAATCATCCAGCCTCTCCTTTGTTTCGGTTTCGGTAGGCTCTATCATCAAGGCCTCCTTTACGATTAAGGGGAAATAAACCGTTGGCGGGTGGAAACCATAATCAGTTAAACGTTTGGCAATGTCCAGGGTAGTTACCCCGTTTTCATCCATTTGGGTTTTGGCAGTAGCCACAAATTCATGCTTGCACAGACGATCAAAAGGTATATGATAATCTTTCTTTAATTGCTGTCGCAAATAGTTGGCATTAAGTACTGCCTGCTGAGCAGCATCTTTGATACCTTCAGCCCCCAGGGCAAGAATATAGGTATACGCCTTTACTATTACCCCAAAGTTGCCGTAGAAGTTTTTCACCTTGCCTATAGATTGGGGACGGTTATAGTCAAAAACATATTTATCATTTTCTTTAACTACCAGGGGGACCGGCAGATAATCCGCCAGGTGGGATTTCACCCCTACCGGGCCCGAACCGGGACCTCCGCCTCCATGAGGGGTAGAGAAGGTTTTGTGCAGGTTAAGATGCACTACGTCAAAACCCATGTCTCCCGGGCGGGATATACCCATTATTGCATTGAGATTGGCGCCATCATAGTAAAGCAGTCCCCCGGCTTCATGAATTACGGCAGCAATATCCTGAATTTCTTCCTCGAATAAGCCCAGGGTGTTAGGGTTAGTCAGCATTAAACCAGCTATTTCAGGGCTCATCTTGCTCTTGAGGTCTTCCAGGTCTACCAAACCGCGGCTGTTGGATTTAACCTCTATTACATCAAAACCTACCACGTTGGCAGTAGCCGGATTAGTTCCATGGGCAGAGTCCGGCACCATCATTTTGGTGCGGTGGTGGTCATTACGGTGCTGGTGATACGCCTTGATTACCATAACCCCGGTCATCTCACCATGAGCTCCAGCTGCCGGTTGCAGGGTAACAGCGTCCATGCCGGTAATTTCCGCCAACAGGTTTTGCATATTATAGAGCAGTTCCATTGCACCCTGTACGGTTTGAGCCGGCTGGTAAGGATGAATGTTCGAAAATCCGGGTAGGCGCGCGGCCCATTCATTAATCTTGGGACTGTACTTCATAGTACAGGAACCCAGAGGATAAAACCCATTATCTACTCCATAAGCTTTATGGGAAAGGTCTACAAAATGTCTTACCGCTTCCACTTCGCTAATATCAGGCAGGTGCGGGGCGGCTTCCCGCAAAAAAGAAGGGGGAATGGTAGCTGCAATATCCACCTCCGGTATGTCGGCTGGGGGTATGGTAAAGCTATTACTTCCCTTATGGTTTTTTTCAAAAATAAGTTTACTCATTATGCCCTACCTCCTAACACCGCAACCAGCCGATCGATTTCCGCTCTGGTCCTTTTCTCGGTAAAAGCCAGCAGCATGGCATCCGGTAATTCGTAGCCCCCAATTATTCCGTTTTGTAGTAGCCGGTCATTGACCCCGGCCGGGTCATCCATCAATACGGCAAATTCACGGAAGAAGGGGTGTTGATATTTTAGCTTTAACCCGGCTTTCTCCAATTCTTGGGCAGCATAAACCGCCAATTGGTGGCAGCGCGTAGCAATAGCTTGCAGGCCGGTGCTGCCTATAAGAGTCAAGTACATTGTGGCTGCCAGGGCATTTAAGGCCTGGTTGGAGCAAATATTGGAGCTGGCTTTTTCCCGGCGAATGTGCTGCTCCCGAGCCTGCAGGGTTAAAACAAAGGCTCGTCTACCTTCAGTATCGGTAGTTTGGCCTACGATACGGCCGGGTAATTTGCGCAGGAATTTTTTAGACGCGGCAAAAAAGCCCAGGTAGGGTCCTCCAAAGCTCAGGCTGTTGCCCAGCGGTTGTCCTTCTCCTACCACGATGTCTGCTCCCAGTTCTGCCGGTGGTTTTAAAATAGCCAGTGATATAGGGTCAACTGCCATGACCAGGAACCCTTTTTGCCCGTGTACAGCATCAGCCAATTTTTCCACCTCTTCCAGGTGGCCAAAAAAATTGGGCTGTTGGATTACTACACAGGCGGTATCTTTATCTACCAGGGAAATCATTTTATCCAAGTCACTGACGCCCCGGTCTGAAGGTACGGTGACTATGTCCATTTTGCCTGAAATTGCATAAGTTTTTAAGACCTGCACATATTCCGGGTGAACCGTATCCGGAAGTAGGACTTTTTTCCCTTTCGCATTGGTACAGGCCAGGTTACAAGCCTCGGCCAGAGCACTGCCACCGTCGTACATGGAGGCATTGGCCACATCCATACCGGTCAGCAGGCAAATCATGCTCTGGTATTCGAATATGGACTGCAGTATCCCCTGGCTTATTTCCGCCTGATAAGGGGTGTAGGCGGTGTAAAATTCGGAACGCAGCAACAGTTGGTCTATAGCCGCAGGTATATAGTGGTCATAAGCCCCCGCTCCCAGAAAACAGGCGTAATCCTCGGTAGTGAGGTTTTTGGCTGCCAGTCCTTTCAGTTCCCGAGTCAGTTCTATTTCACCACGGCCGGAGCCCAAATTTAGCTCCCGTTTTAGTTTAATTGCTTCCGGAATATCAGTAAAAAGTTCATCCAAACTGCTGAATCCTGTGCTACGAAGCATATCCTCCACCACAGTCGGTGAATTGGGAGTATATTTCATTAGTGTTTCCTCCCTACTCCTGTTCCGCACAAAAAGCTTCATAAGCTGCGGGAGACATAAGGTCTTCCAGTTGATCCGGGTTATCGATATTTATAACAGCAATATGGTTAGTATAGGGATCCTCATTAAGCAGTTCCGGGGAGTCTTCTAATTCTTCGTTGTTCTCCACCACAGTACCACTAACCGGACTATAAACTGAAGAAACTGCCTTGACCGACTCAACTACGGCAATCGAATCTCCTGAAACAACCTCGGTATCAAGCTCGGGTAATTCGACGAAAACTATGTCACCCAGGTGATGCTGAGCAAAGTCGGTAATGCCCAGGTACACCTGGTCGCCATCAACTCTAATCCATTCATGTTCACTAGTGTACAGCAGGTTTTTTGGTATGTTCATTTAAGTATCCCTCCATTTTATATTTACTTGCTTTTGGTATTTTTACTGTAGAATATTCCTTTGGCTATTCTAGCTTTGACAGCTTTACCGCGGATTATTATATCAATTTCTTCGCCAGGCAAGTTAAATTCACGTTTAATCAGAGCCAGTCCAATAGCCCGGTTCATTGTAGGTGCGTGGGCACCAGTGGTTACCCAGCCAATATTGACCCCGTCTTTTTCCACCTCATAATGCGACCGGGGTATGCCTTTACCCACCATTTCAAACTCTACCAGCACGCGTCCCGGGTTATCTTGTTTTTGTTTTACCAGGGCTTCTTTGCCGATAAAGTCATCATCCTGCAGCTTTACAAAAAACCCTAATCCTGCCTCCAGGGGAGTAATATCCTTATCCAGTTCCTGGCCGTAAAGCGGTAACTTGGCCTCAAAGCGCAGTGTATCCCGGGCTCCTAGACCTATGGGGGCAATGTTTTCTCCTCCCGCTTCCAAAATCTTTTCCCAGAGGTAGGCAGCTTTATCCGCGCTAACATAAATTTCGAAACCATCTTCACCGGTATATCCAGTCCTGGAAACTATACACTCAATCCCGGCAATTTTAACCTCCGGATTAAACCAGAAAAACTTTATACTGCCCAGGTCGGTATCAGATATCTTTTGCAATATCCTTTCCGCCTCAGGTCCCTGCACCGCCAGTTGGGCATATTGATCAGACAAGTTTTCCACTTCCACGTCGGGAAAAGCATGTTCTTTAATCCAGGCAAAATCTTTATCCAGATTGGCAGCATTAACTACCAGGAAAATGTTATCATCAGAAAATTTATAGACCAGCAGGTCGTCCACTACTCCGCCGTCAGGGTAACACATGAGGGCATAAATAATCTGCTTATCCTTAAGTTGCTTTACATCATTGGTAACCAGATAACGGGTAAATTCCAGTGCCCGGGGTCCTTTAATGCTTATTTCCCCCATATGGGAAACATCAAAAAGACCAGCTTTTTGCCGCACCATATGGTGCTCTTTAATAATTCCAGCAAATTGAACCGGAAGTGCCCAGCCCCCGAAATCAATAATTTTACCACCGTATTTTTGGTGCATTTCATATAACGGTGTCTGTTTTAATGACATTTTGTCCCTCCTCGTACAATTCAATATCGATTTTACGCCAAAATAGTAATTAATGCACTGATTTCTAAAAATAATCAGCTATTTGCTTTCATCTGCCAGCACAGGGCTTCCAGGGTATTTTTCATTAAGTAAGCTACCGTTACCGCCCCAACACCCCCTGGAACCGGGGTAATATAAGCAGCTCTCTCCAGAGCAGATTCAAATTCCACATCTCCCACAATTTTATCGTCAACATTGTTTATTCCGGCATCAATAACCAGGGCACCTTCTTTTATCCATTCGCCCTTAATTAGCCCGGGTTTGCCTACTGCTACCACCAGTATCTCAGCATTTCTAACATGCTCTTCCAACATACCCCGCTGAGAAGTAGCATAATGACATACACTAACCGTAGCATCTTCATGAAGCAGCAACAAAGCTGTAGGTTTACCTACTATTTCACTATGCCCAACAACAACCACCTCTTTACCTCTTAGCTCAATACCAGTCGATTTTATAAGAGCTAAAATAGCCTGAGCAGTACAGGGACGCAGCCCCTCGGCTCCCAGAAAAAGTCCACCCAAGTTGCAGGGAGTTACCCCTTCAACATCCTTTTTGCGGTCAATTGCCCACTGAACCTGAGTGGTGTTAATACTTTCAGGAAGAGGCAGATTGACTATCAAGCCGTTTATATAGGGGTCGCGATTAATACGGTCAACATATTTTAACAGGCGCTGCTGTGAGGTAGCTTCAGAAAGCTCGATGGTTTCGTAGTTGATTCCTGCTCGCCGGGCTACCCGGCGCTGGGACTCCTGATAAACTTTGGAGGCGGGGTCACCTCCTGCTTCCAGGGTCATAAGAAGAGGTTGGTGCCCTGCTGCCCTTAATTTCTCAACTTCATCAGTCACTTCATCGATTATTGCATCAGCCAAGTCTTTTCCAAATATAATTCGGGGATCTCCTGCTGACATGCTTTCCATTTCTATCCTCCCTTAGTATATTAAAATAATTTGCTCTAATATAGCAAGAAAATACGAATTTCATCTATTTTTCCCTAAATATATTGACCTATACAAAAAATAAAAGTGACAGCTCTCCCCGGATTAAACCGGGAGGAGCTGTCACTTCCATAATTTTTAAAGCTCTATGATTCTTGGAGTTATATTATTTTCGTCAAGGTCAATCAGGGCGTAACTACCGGTACCTCCCAGGCGCGGGAGGGAAGCGCTTCCCGGATTAATAAACCATATTCCTGCAACTTTTTCACACAGGGGAACATGGGTATGCCCAAACAGGACCACATCCACCCCCAGTTCCTGGCCTCGGTAAAACAGTGAATTCAGGCTTCTTTTTACTCCATATTGGTGGCCGTGGACCAAATAAAAGGTACGTCCAGCCAGGGTTACCTGTTGTTCCTGCTTGCCTTTACGGCCAAAATCGCAATTCCCCATAACCCCGCACCACTCAATATCCAGCCAGCGTGCCAGTTTTTTTCCGTCACTATAATGATCTCCGGTAAAAAATAGGTAATCCGGCTCGACTTTTTGTATGGATCTGGCTACCGTCTCAATTCTACCATGGCTATCTCCGGCTACCGCAATCCTCAAAAGTCCTGCCCCCGTTCAGGGTATCCCCTGTCAGCCAGTAAAGTCCGGGCTTTCAGTAGAGCCTGCCCGCGGTGGCTAATCCGGTTTTTCTCCTCACGAGAAAGCTGGGCAAAAGTTTGGGTATAGCCCTCGGGAATAAAAAGAGGATCGTAACCAAACCCTTCCGTTCCCCGCTCTTCATAATCAATTCGCCCTTCACATGTACCTTGCACAGTGTTTACATTACCCTGGGGATCGCTTATAGCAATAACGCATACAAAACGAGCCCGCCGTTTTTCTTCGTCAAACCCTTGCAACATCTGCAGCAGTTTATGGTTATTTTTCCGGTCATCAGCATCTTCCCCGGCAAAACGAGCAGAATACACACCAGGTTGTCCTCCCAGAGCGTCTACCACCAGACCGGAATCATCAGCCAGGCAAGTAAAGCCAGTGTACATAGCAGTAAGACAGGCTTTTTTGCAGGCATTTTCGCTGAATGTGTTCCCATCTTCCTCAATCACCGGTATATCAGGCACATCATCCAGGCTGATTACTTCAATGTTTAAACCGGCCAGCATCTGCTGCAGCTCTTCTATTTTATGCTGGTTGCGGCTTGCTAGCAGTAACTTCGCCATTTAGATTTGCTCCTCCAGGATATTCTTTTGCAGGGTAATGAGTTCCTGTATCCCCTTTTGGGCCAATCCCAGCAGAACCTCCAGGTCCTGGCGGCTAAATACACTTTTTTCACCAGTACCTTGTATTTCTACAAAATCACCTCTGCCGGTCATTACTACGTTCATATCCACATCAGCACCGGAGTCCTCAACATACTCCAAATCAAGTACCGGGATGCCTTCTACTATGCCCACACTTATGGCTGCAACGTAGTCTTTTATAGGAATGTTATCTATGGTTCCGTTATCCTTAAGTTTTTTTAAGGCCAGGTAAAGAGCAACGAAACTACCGGTAACTGATGCTGTCCTGGTACCTCCATCAGCCTGAATGACATCACAGTCAATCCATATAGTTCTCTCACCGAGCTTTTCCATGTCAACTACGGCCCTCAGGGATCTGCCGATAAGCCGTTGGATCTCTGAAGTTCTGCCGCTAATTTTACCCCGGGCAGCTTCACGAGGACTTCTGGTTTCAGTTGATGCCGGCAGCAATGAATATTCCGCAGTTACCCAGCCACTGTTACTGCCTTTCAGGAAGGGGGGGACCCGCTCCTCAACCATAGCCGAACAAAGTACCCTGGTATCACCAGTTTCAATCAAAACCGAACCATCAGGGTGTTTTAGAAATCCGGGTATAATTCTAACCGGTCGCATCTGGTCATTTAACCTGTCTAAAGGTCTACTCATTAAAATTCACTCCTCGTTATCGTGGTCCTTGGTTATTAGGTTTAATATACACTCAAAAGTTGTAACTGTGGTTATAACTTGTTTAAATTTAAGGGTGAGGGTTCAGCTCACACACCTCGCACCTTACGCCTAACATCTTACTCCTCACGCCTCATTATATACGCAACAGCCCAGGGCGCCATTGAAAAGGGGTTCGTCCAGTTCTATCACCTGGCAACCGGTTTCTCTTGCAATTATATCCCTTAATGCCTGGTTTAGCGAACCTCCGCCGGACATGATAATAATATCACTATATAGTTTGTTCAACATAGTAGAAAAACGTTTATAGAGAGCATAGTTGACCCCGGCTGCTAGCCGCTCCAAGGAATATCCTTCTACTATACGAGCAATAATTTCTGTTTCCCCAAAAATAGCGCAGGTGGAACTTAATTCAACCGGGTCCTGATTATAAGAGGCTAACTCCTGCAGGCTAATTCCCAGTACGGCAGCCATGTTTTCCATATAGCGCCCGGAACTGGCAGCACAGCGGTCATTAGTCAGAAAATCAACGGCACGGGATTTGCGAATTTTTATTACCTTGGTATCCTGTCCCCCAATATCCAGTAAGGTAAAATCAGCAAGTTTGCTCTGATATACTGCCCCTATGCTATGGGCTTGAATTTCTGGTATTTGTACTGCACCTTCTAATTCTATAGTCATTTTACCGTAGCCGGTAGCAACAATATCTTCCCGGGGCAGCTCCAGCCGTTCCCAGTCCAATTGTAACCGGTTATTTACATTCTTCCCATAATGGCGATAAAACTTAATAGTATCATAAATCTTCTTTTCGATAATTTTTCCAGCTGCAAATCTTACGATTTTAACATTTCTGGATCCCAGATCTATACCAATCATTAGCCTGTCCTTTCATAGTTTATCTTAGCATATTAACAAAGGCTTCCAGCCGCATGCGGGTGCGGGCATCAACCCGACCAGCCCGGTCTCCTTCCAGGGTTAAAAAGGGCAGGTCCAGTTTTTCCCGAAATATTAAGTCCTCAATCTGTCGGTAACAAAAGGATTGGGTGTAGTGTATGATTCCGTCAATATTTCTGCGAGCTACTTCTGCCTGAATATCGTCCAGGCGGGCAAAGGCCCCATAAGGATAAGTATATTTAATATATTGTTCCACTATATTATTACTGGGCACAGGCATGGAAAACTGCCTCTGTACTTCGTTATATACTACTCTAGCACCCAAAGACTCCAGCACCTGGTAGAGGTCGGTAAATATAGGTGGTACCCCAATATAGGCCAGGCGCACCTTGTCCCGGTAAGGATTCCGGGTATAGGCCTTCTCTATGAATAATTGCAGTTCATCCTGGTATTGAGTGGGATTGCGGTTAAAGTCGCTGGATGAAACCAGGTAGTAATGGTTTTCCTCGCTGCTGACCAGGTTGTCCCTCCAGGTCATAGTATCCAATTTAGAACATAGAGCACGTACGGGTTTTAGTGACTCCCTGGTTTCTTCCACCTGTCCCCAATCAACCCGAAAATATTTCATTAACTTTTCTATCTGCATTTTCAGGCTCCCGGGGTCACGGTCAAAGGGGTAGGCAAAGGGGATAATGTTTATGCCTTTAAGCTGCAAGGTCTCCATTAGAGCCTGGGTGTTACTGCAATCCCCCTGCATTACTGCTATTAGCGCTTCCAAATCTTCGTTTAAGGCTACAGCATACAGACCTTTTATCCAGCCACAAGTAGTGCGGGGATATCCTGCTTCTTCAGCAATTTCGGCCAGAGCTTGAGGTTTGGGGGCTGATATAAAAATGTTGTTAAGGTCCAGCGGGGTTTTCCCGGCAGCAATGATAATCTCTACCGGTATGCTGGTGGTAAATCCTATTTTGCTCATATGAATTATCCTTTAGGAAAAATTTTTAATACAGATTCTAACATGGTAACTGTTTTGTTGTTATTTGTTAAGAGTAAGGGGTGAGGGGTGAGGTAATAAGCGGGCGGACACATGGGTCCGCCCCTACACCTTTGTACCTTATGCCTCACTAATCCTAACTCTATGCACTTCTTTTATAGTATCTCCTATTAGTAACCGACCCACATTATAGAAAGACTCATCATTGCCGCTAACATAAAATTTTCTGAAATGGGCCTGGTCCTGTTGGTTAAATAAATCCTGTCGTGAAAATATATCAATTACCTGTTCAATCGTTTTACATGAAGGGTCTATTACCTCAATACCCTCCCCGGTAAATTCGTTTATAACTTTACCTAGAAACGGATAATGGGTACAGCCCAAAACCAGGCTGTCAATTCCCTCATCCAGGAGTGGTTGCAGGTATTCGCTGACCGCCTTTCTGGTCTCTTCTTCCTCCAGTTTCCCTGCCTCTACCAGGGGGACAAATGCAGGACAAGCCGTTTCATAAACCTTAAGGCCTGCATCCAGTCTCTGAATTTCACTGGTATAGGCCCGGCTGTTTACGGTTGCCTGAGTAGCAGCGATACCTATTTTCCCATTACGGGTCGTTTTAACCGCACAACTGGCGGCAGCTTTTACTACCCCCAGTAAAGGAACAGTATAATGCTCCAAAATTCGGGGCAGGGTAATGGAGGAATGAGTTCCACAGGCAACTATTATGGCTTTAACATCCTGGTTCAGTAAAAAAGCTATTATCTCTCGAGCATAACGCATTAGTTCCTGCTCGCTTTTGTTACCGTATGGTACATGAGCAGTATCACCAAAATATATAAAGCTTTCCTGGGGAAGCTTTTCCAACAGGGATCTGACCACGGTCAGTCCCCCTACTCCGGAATCAAATATGCCAATGGGTCTATTATCCCCCACCTATAACACTCCTTCTTTTAAAGACCCGGAACTTTCTTTTTAAACCGGCACCGTCAACCAGGTCTCATTTTAAGAGTTACTTCTTAAATAATTTATCACTTTTAGCGTAGATATTCTATGATTACCCCCTAAAAAGTATGATCTAACTCTGTAGAGGGGTTCTAATCAGAAGGTGTAATAGTTTATGGGAAAGATTTTAAATGGTGTAAGTGCAGGTTTTAAATTTGCCTATAGCAGCTTGCGAACAATAATTTACATAGCAGGGTGAGCCAAAAGGGAGTATCCCGATTGGCTCACCCATTAGCACAGAACCCTGGTTAAATACTATAATCAGGCTTAATTGAGCTGGATAACTCCAGAAATCCGGCAATAGTCTTAACCTTCTGGCCGTCAATCATAAAGCTTACATCCTTTACCGTGGGAAATTGTCCCAGGGTATTGGCAATAGCATAGACCATTAGCCTTTCTTGATCTGCATTGCCAGCCTGTCGGGCCTGGGAGCTTAGATCCACAATGCATAAACCATCGGGCTTGAGATTAATATCCCGTAAACGAGTGCCTTCGGGAATGACCGGTAGATTCTCGTTTTCAGCCGGACCCTTTATCAGTTCCTGGAGGGTATTACGGGCCATGCTTTCGGTCCTGGCTATACTTCTTTCTTCCATAACCAGACTTTTACCATCTGGCCCGACAAAATAGAGTTTAACTTCTATTAGTTCCTGGCCTGCTTCAGGATTTTCTTCTGGCTTAACTTTTCCTTCAGACCTGTTAGGAAGTGTAGTTTTGGATTTCTCCGGTGCCAGGCTGAGTAAATCTTTCCAGTTCTTTATATCCACCCTCTGGTCCGAAGGCGCTGAGCAACCTCCACTTATCAGGCAGATGGCCAGTATAATCACCGCCAGAATGCTTATAGCCTTTTTACTCATAATGCCAGCCTCCCTCTTTTTTCCTTTTACAATGATTACGAGGCTGGTCCCAAAAATATACCATGAAAATCCATTTACAAAAAAAGAGAGCACCAAAATGGTGCTCATTTATGAAGGAGGAGTTATTACCCTCAATTAAATTCTAGGCCATATTTTTATGGGTTTCCATCATGGTCTTCTTTTCATGACGAACAATATTAATCAGATTATCTTTATTCAGGTCATCCACCAGATACAGTGCTCCATCAGCCCGTTCTGATAGTTTTTCCAGGAAAATGCGGTTAGACTCTACCCCTATACATATTAGACGAATCTTATTCTCCTTAATATGAGTAGCTGCTTCCAGAGCGTCAGCCTTGGCATCCAGCGTCCAGAGGGGAGTGTTGGGTATTCCATCTGTTATTAGTACTAGCAGAGGATTTTTTACCCGATTATTTTTAATAAGATCCACTGCAGTCATAATACCATTAGCCATTGGAGTCAAACCGGCCGGGCTGATAGTAGATAGCCCTTTACTTAGCACCCGCTGGTTACGGGTAAAAGGTACTACCACTTCGCTGCTGCGTTCCTGAAAAGTAACTACCGCTACTTTTTCTTTACCACTAATAAGCAGGTGTTCGGCCAGGAAACAGGCAGCCTGGCGTTTATCCCCGGCCATACTACCACTGGCATCAATTAAGAGGCAAATATCTATAGGGACATAGGTTTTTTTATCATAAAAATGTAAATCTTGTTTTTTAATAGTAAAATGGGTATCTCCTCTTAAAAAACTATTTTTCTTGGCCTGGATGATGGTTTCCGGTACGGCCAGGTCACCAGACCAGTTTTTATCTGGATCATTTACAGTTCGGTTACGATTGGTATACTCTACTTGAGCAGTTTTGCTGTCTACCTTGCCCAACTTCTTAAAGCGCCCACTACCTCCGGATGGCGCTTTACGAACATTGCGACGGATTTCAGTTTCCAGTTCACACTTGTGTTTGACTACAAAATCCTGCAGCATAAGGCCTTTTTTAGTAAGAACCTTGCCCAGAATAGAATCCTTTATAAGTCCCAGTTCCTCAAGCTGCTCGACATCGTGCTCCACATCGCCCCATTTTTTCTTCTGCTGTTCTATACCCTTGCGTTTAAATATATTAGTAGAATAGCTTTCCATGAACTCTTCAATTTCATCTACACCGCCAAATTTTTCAGCCAGCTTAAGGATTAATTGATTTACGTTTTCCTTATCCGGGAGCTGGTGAGCATTTTGCCCTTTGAAATTTTTCCAGGGTAGTTTGATATAGCCGGCATAGCTATCCCGTTCCTCTTTTTGGTTTCCATGGACAATATTTCGCACTTTGGATAGTTTTAGCCCGGATGCCAGTATTACTTCTTCGACCGTCTCCGCAATAACATAAGCCAGGTAATATTCTTCCCGGTTTAAACGAGCCAGGATATGAACGTGGTCATGGCCTTCTTCCCCTTCAATATAGGGTTTTAAAACATCTTGAAACAGGTCATAGAGCAATCCCTTACCCTGATTGGTGGTGATAAAAATCTTATTGGCGTAGCCGCTTACCATTTTAAAACGTTCTTCCTCGGCATATTGCAGCTGAGGATCTTTTTCCAGGAAATGCTCATCCAATGCCCAGAATATCGCTCTGGCCACATCACGGGGATCAATCTCCCCGGCTTTATGATACACATCAATATGAACAACCTGGTCAACGTCTACATAGTCTAAATAGGTTTTGCCGGCATCACGATTAATTAATATTTTGATTTGGCCCTTAACCCGTTTTTCCGGCATCCGAGCATGAGCCCGGCGGCTAATTACTGTGCTTTCACCCAGTCTTACGCCCTGATTTTGACCAAAATAAAGGCTAAGGTAATTACCTACGGAAGCCGCCTTGTCTACATTAGTCTCTTCACCTAGCATAAGACTCCACCCCCTTTAAAAATCACTAGGGGTTAATGTTTTTTCCGTGTGTACTAATTCACCCCGGTGCATATCCTTGAGTGGACGTGCTACCTGCTGAAAATACTCGGGATCACTTTCATCTTTTTTGTTTTTTCTGCCTTTAAAATTTAGGATGCCATCTTTTGAACCTCGGGAATCAACATCATTAATCATTCGTACCAGGGTATCGCCATCAACCCGGTGTTTCAAAACCAGAGGTATCATATAGGTTACATCGGTTATCATTACTTTGTCCCGGTTCTTTAAGACACTGTGTAGCACTGCTCCCTGTTGCATAGCTTGTATGGCCCGGATACTTTCCAAATTATGCTTAATATACAGACGGGCGATAAAATTACGTAAAAAGTCGGGAAGATCAGTTTTTTCATACATTGCTGCCCACTTAATAATGTCATTGCGATACTGCTCGTTCTTGCTCTCATCAGCCGCAGCCGTCTCCGCCTCATTAGCCTGTTTTGCTTTGTGAAAATGGGAATTTTCTTCCAGCATATTGGCCAGTATGTCCAGAGAATCAGGTCTTCCCATGTAACATACCATGTCAAAACGGTCAGATAATTGCCTGCGAATTTCTTCCAGGGGTCCGGGCTCTTCATCAGGATTTGAAGCTGCCCATACGGAAACACTAACAGGTATTTCAACAACCGGCAGTCCTGCTTCTTCAATCTGCAGGTGACCGGGTTTGTTACCCATAACGTCCAGTAATATGTCGGTGATCTCTGGTGAGGTGTCAGCAAGTCGGTTGATTTCGTCAATAAATATTATGCCCCGGTGGGCCTGCGGTATGATTCCAGGAAGTAACTGAGCTTCGGGATGGGCAGGGTCAGTCAGTCGAGCCAAGTCTATACTGCCTGCAACTGTACCTACTTTAGCAGAATGGGAAATTTCCAGGAAAGGCATAGGAATTACTTCTACCCCAATAGCCTTAATTTCCTCTGCGCTCAGATTTTTATGATGAGGACAGTGAGGAGCAGCCGGATCACAATTATATATACATCCCTTAATCCGCTCAATTGTAGGGAGTATATCGCGGGCCGCTCGCATTATGGTGGTCTTCCCTGTACCCCTTAGTCCTTCCGCGTGTACATGCAAGGGTTCCCCTACATAACTAGAAACAATGGACATCATTACCAGTTCAAATAGGGCCTCGTTACCCTCATAGCGTTCAAGCTTATAAAAAGGTATCATGAGCATCACTCCAATCTCTTGCCGGATGCGGTTTTGCAAAAATAAAACGCTTGCATCTGTTGCCTACTAAAATGGAATGCTTCAATTCTACGTATTCAATTAATTCTCTATTTCCTGAATAGTTCTGCTCCGTACTTACCATTCAGGTTTCTAACTCCTCCTCCTAACCTCCCTTTCATCTAAAATAACGAACTTTCCTACACTTATACTATAAACTATTTTGTGATTTTTTTCTCTATATAAGCTGCAGTTGGTTGTAATAGAAGGATACTTTGCACTAGCCTGCCATTGGTTTCGCATATTTAGGGATTTATTAAAAAATAACAATAAAAAGGGGAAATAAGCTTTAAACGTTCTACACTACCGTTATTACCGTACCCAATTTCTTATGTAAATGTTAATGGAATATGCAATAGCTAAGTGCATTTAGTATTTTTTTAGGTATAATCTGCCCTTTTATTAGTATAACTTATATTTTTCTAAATACCTAACTTTTGCCTCAATAACTTGGCTTTGGAGCGGCTTAAAATTATGTTCTTATCGCAATTTTCCAGATGCAAAACATAAGAACCTTCGCCAAAGTTTATTATCTCTTTAATATGGTTAAGGTTTACTATATATGCTTGATGAGCACGGAAGAAGTTTATACTATTAAGCCGTTTTTCTAGTTCATTCAAGGTATAATTGCTGAGAAAGCCCTCATTACATGTACATATATAGACTTTTTTACCCTGGCTCTCACAGAAAATAATGTCGTCCTGGTTTAACAGGGATATTTTCCCTTTCTCCCGGACCGGCAGTTTATCAGAATATAGTTCATAATTGCGGTATCTTTCCAGGATGAGGTCAATCCGCTCTTTTAGCTTGTTTTTTACCATCTCTTCGATGGTTTCCCGGTCGCCTATGTGCTGCCGGGCCCGTTCGATAGTCCGTTCAACCCGGTTTTGTTCAATTGGTTTGACGATATAGTCCAGAGCTCCCAGTTCGAAAGCTTCGACCGCCATATCTTTTTTAACCGTAATAAAGGCAAACAGAGGTGCATCTTTTAGCTGTTTTAATTTATGCGCAGTTTCCAATCCACCCATTTCGGGCATGGTAATATCCAGGAAAACTAAATCAACTTTTTTTTCCTGGCACAGCATGAGAGCCTCCAGGCCATGCACCGCTTCCCCTACAATTTCGACATCTTTAATCTGCTCGAGTACATAGCGGAGTACTATTCTTTCTCTTTCATCATCGTCTACGATTAGTAGTTTAACAGATATGACCACCAACCCCTTATAAATGGGTACTTTGTTTTAATATATAGCTTTTTATTGGATTTAACAATAGAATTATATGCGCAGCTCTTTTAAACCGTGGGTATTTTTGCTAATCTATAGGGACAGAGGAGGTATTAAGCATATGCGTTATGAAGGAACCGTGTATCGCCCCCCCAGTGAAGCCTATAGCCTTCTTATTCAGGCCAGTATAGGTTGTCCCCATAATAAGTGTACTTTTTGTAGCATGTATAAAGGTACAAAGTTCAGGCTGCGGACAGTAGAGGAAATTAAGGAGGACCTGGATGCTGCCCGGGATTATTATGGGGAGCATATCAATTCTCTCTTTTTCCCAGATGGAAATACTATAGTAATGAAAACGGAACGATTAGTGGAAATATTAAATTATGCCCATCAGTTGTTTCCTTATTTACAGCGCATAACCGTATATGGTTCCGCCCGCTTCGTTGATCGTAAGAGCAATGAAGAGCTTAAGTTGCTTAAAGAGGCAGGCTTAAGCCGGATACACACCGGAATGGAAAGTGGCGATGATATTACCCTGGAGAAAATTAATAAAGGCACTACTTCAGAACAAATAATATCAGCTGGTTTAAAGCTAAAAAAGGCAGGGATCGAAGTAAGTGAGTACTACCTTACCGGCATCGGCGGGCTAGAAAGAAGTTACGAACATGCTCTAAACAGTGCCCGGACCTTGAGCGCTTTTAGCCCTGATTTTATCCGGATAAGAACCCTGGTGCCCTATCCCGGTTCTCCCTTATATGAAGATTACTGTAACGGCAACTTTACGTTACTAAATGCTCACCAGGCTTTACAGGAACTACGTACGCTGGTGGAGAATCTGGAATGCGAAAATAGCATGGTCTTAAGTGATCATGTTGCTAATTACTGGAATGTACAAGGAAGGTTACCGGAGGATAAGTCTGAAATGCTGGCTTCTCTTGATCATGCCCTTACTTTGGATGCTTCCAACTTCCGACCGCCTCATTTGAGTAGACTATAATTCGTCCCTTAAATGAGACAATGTCTCATTATACGATGCAACTATCGTCCTGTTTCACATACAAATTTACGGAATATTCTTACAGGGTTTTTGGCCAGAATCCCCGTGATAGCGGGGGATAGTACGTATACAAACATTTTAGGCACATAATTTGCATATACGAATGATATGGGGGGATTAGAATATACGGGTAAACCAATTTTTTTGGGGCTTGATCGGCTTATAAAGCCCCTTTTTTTTGCCCTTAAACATTTATCATGAGCCCACCTTCCCCGGCATAAGTACCAATAGTGGCACTCATTTCAGAAATTATGATTTGGTTAGTCAGGTTATAATCCTTTTTAATTTCGTTACCCAGGTGAATGGCATCTTCCTCACAGTTTACATGGCTTATGCCTATTAACCTGTCCTTTAACGAACCACCCGTTACCTCACCCAGTAAACTTACCAGGCGGTGAATAGCCTTTTTTCTTCCCTTAACCTTTTCGATAACTTCAGGAACGCCCCGATCATTTGCGTTCAATATGGGTTTAATATGTAGCAATGTTCCGGCTAAACCTTCAATCCTGCTAAGACGCCCCCCTTTGACCACATTTTCCAGGGTATCCAGGGTAAAAATAACTTCCCGGCTGGCACGAATCCGGGTTAGTCGTTCTATAACAGCATCCACTGATAAGCCCTGGGCTGCCATATTCGCAGCTTTTATGGCTACTATACCAGTTCCCAGGGAGGCAGTAAGGGTATCAAATACTTTCACTTTTTCACTGCCCAACATATTGCAGGCCAGTTGTGCAGTTTGATATGTGCTGCTAAGACCTGAAGATAGACTGACAAATAGAACTTCTCCAGCATCCCTTAACCCTTTTTCAAAATACTTCATAAAGGTATGAGGGTCAGGGGCCGAAGTCTTGGGTAATATACGCGATAGTTTCATCTTCTTAACAAAATTAGCCGGAGTCAGCTCGAAGCGATCCAGGAAAGTCTCCCCGTTAGCAAAAGTAACCTTTAACGGAATCATCTCAATATTATACTTTTGTAGTTCTTTATCTGGCAAATCACAGGATGTATCAGTAATAATCCTTAATGCCATTTCTGTACCCCCTTAATTGTATGGCAAGGTCTTAGTGATTGCTGACCGGTTGAGGTAATACGATATATATCTCTTCATCCCGGAAATCAAAGAATTCGCTGAGCTTCCAATAGACGCCCCGGCTTAAACGGGTATCAGCTTCCCACCTGAAGCTGATGTAGGGAACGTCCCCTTTTAAATATAGTTTGATTTCGTGATCCAGGGACATCTCTTGTAGATCATGAAAGACCAGTTTAATCCTGCCATCATCCTCTTCCAGGTATCCGGTAGCCAGAAATGGCACATCTTCAACGGTTATCTGACTTTCCTCTTGGCCCAGTTTTATACAATAGCTGCCATCTTCAAGGCGTTCGATATTACGGGCCAGGATATTTAGTATATTACGCCTGAACATTTCCGCTTTACCATAATACCATTTGCCATCTTTTTTTATGGTTATATCTGCTAGATCCATAATTACCCTCCTCATACATTCTTGCCATATATTTTACTGCCTTATTCATGGGAAAGCAAAATAATAGACACTGAATACACTGAATTTACTAACCCATGACGGAACGGCACAGGGGCCGTTCCCTACACATGATTGTTCTGCGATTTCGTCTTATGGGTATCACAATTCAGGTTGTCGCTTCTAATTCCTGTTCTATTTTCTTATTAATTAACCTATGACGGAACGGCACGGGGGCCGTTCCCCACTATATATTATTAACCTTCTTAAGCTGTAAAGAACGTTGGTAGATGGCTTCGATTTCCCGGTCGCTTATTTCCTGGTTATCCATTTTAAGTCCGGCCAGGCCCAGGCCATGTTTTTTACCCAGGCTGCGCAGGTAATTAACCGTCTCCAGGGGTATGTGGGAACCTATGCTGTAATCATTGTAGTCCCCTTCCAGGGCTAGCAGTACGGTTTCCGATAGACAGGCCAGATTTACGCCGTCCCGGTAACCCAGATTAGGGCCGAAAGATATCTTGTCCGGATACTGTACCAATCCACCCTCCAGGATAAGAACATCATCCCGTTCTTTAAAAACCTGGGGGGAAACATCGGCCGGACGGGCAACATCGCAAACAACTGCTCCCGGTTTAAGATGTCGGGGATAAATGATATATTCGGGAGAATTACTGGCGGCAACAATCATATCACATAGGGGTAAGGTGGCATCGATATCCAAACTGACTTGTAGCGGCATTTCAATTCCCAGGTAGTCACATATATCGGATAGTAATTGGGAAGATATGTCACTGCCATCAGTCAAAACCTGAGCAAATTCCCGGGCCCTGGAACTATCATGTTTAATAAGCATATCCAGGCTTTGTTTTAACCACCCGCTTAATCCTGTCATTTGGCCGCTTTGTAATCTCCTATAAGCGTAGGCCAATAATTCAGAAAAGAGGGACTCCAGTCTCTGGTTGCCGTTATTTGGCCTCTGTGGGTTACCCAGCAAAGTAATCTGGCTGGATTGTTCAGATAACATTAAAGTGCAGGTACGACCAATAGACCCAGTAGCTCCAACTACAGCCGCCCTGCTATGGTCAGGATTAATATGCATTTTTTCGGCACCGGCAAATAGGGCCTCCATGGCCATTAAAGTGGTAAAACTATTGCCGCTGGTTATAGCCACCCCCCGATCCTGAACCGACCTGCCTCCACGGGTAACTACTGAAGTCAAAGCCCCCAGCCCTACTATCCTGGCTCCCAGCTCTTTGCCTAAGTCTACTGCTTCGGTAACCATGGTTATGGTTTCCTGTCGGGGCAAATTCATCATTTCCCGGGCACCAAAAGGCACTCCGATTAACCAGCCTTCGGCAATTTTACCATCCAGTGACTTGATGGCTGGCATATGGCATACTATCTGTACCCCGGGGCTGTCCTTCTGCCAGTCCAGAAAGCGGTACAGTTCCTCCCGGTTAAATTTAACAAACGATGGATTATTGGCTACCACGTCTTCGGGGGCAGGATAATGAATGATAAAAGCAAACTTTTCACTGGCTTCCTCTCCTGGTTTAAGCCGCGAAGATTTGGTTTTGCGGCTTTGGGGACGGTAGTCGATAATCTGTTCAGGTTTACTATAATCTCCAAGTAAGTAGTGATAAAAGCGGGCAAAATCACGGTAACTAACAATTTTACATACTATATCCAGGGCTTTTAAAACGTAATCCATTTCCTCATAGGAAATATTTAGAGCCGGCTCTAATCTTAAAGTCATGGAATCATTTAGAAAGGGAGCCAGGCGAATATTGTACACATTTAATAAAAAGCCTGTTACCAATGCGGTAAACCCGCCAGCGTTAATTATAAAAGCCGTATCATAGGACCCACAATCTTTAAGATCATGGAATTCCAGTCCCAGCATCAGGCCTCTTCCCCGCACTTCTTTAACCGCATCGGGATAACGATCGGCTAGTTGACGTAGTTTATCCAGGAGGTAATCACCCTTTTTGGCTACCTCCTGTACCAACTGCTGCTCATCAGCGTTCAGCTTTTCCAGTACCGCCTGGCCTACAGAGCAGGTTAGATTATTATTGGCAAAAGTTGAACTATGCAACATACCAAAATCATCGTTCCATATCCGAGGAGAACTGATACATACCGCCAGCGGCAATAAACCACCACCCAGAGCTTTGGCCAGTAACATAATATCAGGCTCAACACCCTCATGTTCGCAGGCAAAGAGCCTGCCGGTTCTGCCTAATCCGGTTTGAATCTCGTCCAGTATCAAGGCAGCCCCATAAGCGCTGCAGATTTCCCGGGCAGCGGTCAGGTAACCTGGTCGGGCTTCGATTATACCACCTTCACCTTGAATAGGTTCAACTATGAAGGCCGCAATATCGTTACCTTGCCGGGCAAATATCTGCTCCAGAGCCTCTACATCATTGAAGGGTACAGTTTGAAAACCGGGAATAGGTGCATAGAATGGTTTTTGATAAGATTCCTTTCCAGTAGCCGATAAAGCGCCCATAGTTTTACCGTGAAAACTATTAGTAGTAGAAACAATAATTTTCCTGCCAGTGCTGGATCGAGCCAGCTTAATAGAAGTTTCCACTGCTTCCGCCCCGCTCTGGCAGAAAGTACAATAACAAAGGTTCCCGGGGCTGCAATCTGCCAGCATATTAGCTAGCTTCAATGCTTCCTGAGGAAGGGAGGGCTGAACTAAACTAGGGAGGGATTTCTCACGTACCTCCTGCAAGCGCTCCCAGATAAATTCGGGGTTATAACCGAAGGGAACAGCTCCGTATTGGGCAATAAAATCTAGATAGCGCCGGCCCTTCTCGTCAAACAAATAGCTCCCCTTTCCTGATATATAATTTTTATCCAGCTGAAACATGCTCAGTGTTTCTTTTAAGGTAGGGTTAAGCAAATCATTACGCAGGTCTGACATTGGATATGTCTCCCTCCTTGTGCACAGGTTTGTGCAAATTTATTTTTAATATGCCTATATTTTATCGATTAAAATTAGCCTGTCAAATTTTTTTAACGAGTATCTTCGCCCTTTATGTGACACAGGGGGACGTTTTTGGTGTGTCATTTCAAAGAAATGACACACCAAAAACGTCCCCCTGTGTCACCCCTCGCGCCTTACTTTTCATAAGTTTATGTATATGCTTTGCTAAATTGGAAATATTATGAGTAAATTGGAAAATAGCCGCTTAAGTCGCGGAAAAACGAGTGCAATTAAATTTAAGGAGGCAATTTAATATGGAAGATCGCGAGATTAGAACTGAGGAAGGTTATGATTTAGGGACATTTAATTTTCTTAAGGCTGGATGGTGGATACTTCATATTGTCGCTATTGTAGGAGTTTTCTACCTGGGTTATTTGTATGGCGGTTCAGTTTTTTAAAATAGCTGTTACCTAAACCAGTGGCTGTAAAAGCCACTGGTTTTTTTATTGGAACCCCTTACTCCTCATGCCTCACCCTTAACCCCTCGCAATTAATCAAGTCTCAAATTTAAAGTTATTCAAAGGACAGCTTTGTTATTAGTTACTATTTTCTTGTTTACGGCAGGTATTTTTCAGTTACATGGATAATCATCTAAGACAGATAGAAAATTAGGGGGGTAAACAAAATATGAGTACAAGTGTCAATCCGGTATTAAAAACTATAATGGAAATGTCAGGGATTAAGTTTACGGTTAACCGTGGTTCAGAAGTAGTTGGAGAAGTTGATGGCCTAAAGAATTGTGACCCATACAGCGGCCGTAATTATATAGCTTTGTTTCCAGGCGTAGATGTTATTGCCGGTGATTTGCTGGTAGCGGTACAATCTCAGGAAGAATTTTTGGTTTTAGCTACTGAACATGAATATGTTGAAGGTCAGTGGTTTCAGGATAGAGCCTATTTTGGAAGCAAGGAGGGCTGCACTGACTCTCCGGTACCATGTTCACCATCTGAACTACCTGTCGAACCTGACCAACCCAACCTGATTACTGATTACTTGGATTATCTTAACAGCCTGATAAAAATAAAAGCTCCCGGTTCAGGAGAAAATTTTGCTGCTTTTTTATTGCAAGTGGAAAAACTTTTGTCTGCCGATGAAATCACAAAAGGAAGCCTGGCTGAATACGTTCAATTGTTACAGGAAAATGAATGGCTGGCCGCGGCTCTGGGTACTATCCTGGTAAGTTGGATTAGCAGATAATACAGATTCAAAGGGATGGTTCTTCGAACCATCCCTTTGTATACAATTACCACTCCGGCGGCAGCTGTTTTAGCTGGGCCAGGTTAAAAACCGGGCCATCCAGGCAAATATACTGACTGCCGACATTGCAGCGACCACATTTACCTATGCCGCATTTCATGCGCATTTCCAGAGTGCTGATTACCTGTTCATCAGTATAGCCCATCTTTTCCAGGGATTGCAGGACAAATTTTATCATTACCGGCGGTCCGCAGACAACTGCTATCTTACCTGCGGCGGCTGGGTTTATTTCCTCCAGGTAAGCGGGGACAAAACCTACATGCCCATCCCAGCCTTCCTCCGGGTTATCAATCGTAATGTAAACCTCAGTATCTTTTTCCTGGGGCCATTTTTCAAAGAGTTCATCTTTGAAACAGAGGTCAGCATAGCTGCGACTGCCGTATATTATCTGAATCTTGCCATAGTCCTGGCGATGTTTAAAGCAGTATTTGATAAAGGAACGCAAGGGTGCCAAGCCAATACCGCCGGCAATAAAGAGCATATCCTTACCTTTGCACTCCTCTACCGGGAAGCCATTTCCATATGGACCCCTAACTCCCAGCTGATGACCTACTTCGATGCGGTGCAGCTCGTTAGTCATCAGTCCCACTCTTTTAATAGCAAAATGCAGGTATTCTTGTTCTTCCTGCCAGGAAACGGAATACATCCCTTCACCTACTGGTAGTAGGGATACCATACCCAGCTGTCCGGGCATAACATCAAAGGGTACTCCCCCGCCGATACTGCGGACAAAAAAGCTTTTAACATCCGGGGTTTCGTCTTTGATATCAATAACTTCTACTACTCCTGGAACCAGTGGGTTTTCACAGTTACATTTATGCTCTGACACTGGTATCCGCCTCCTTAACCTGATTTATAATCTGAACAATGTTAATTCCTACCGGGCAGGCTACTATGCATCTACCACAGCCGGTACAAAGGGGTTTACCATATCGCTCCGAGAAGAATTGCAGCTTGTGCAGGAAACGGTTGCGGAAGCGTTCCTGTTCATTACTGCGCGGGTTGTGACCTCCCGCCATTAATGTATACTCAGAATACATGCAGGAATCATAACAGCGGAAACGATAACCTTCATCTCCCCAGGATTTTACCTGGATATCAAAGCAGTAACAGGAAGGGCAAACATAAGTGCAAATACCACAGGTCTGACAGGTTGAGGCCAGTTCTTCCCACATCGGGTCTTCAAACATACCTTTAAGTTTTTCTGCCACTCCCTCATAATTAGCCTGCTGTTTAAATGGCTGCAATTGGGGTGATTTCGCCTCTTTGTTTTCCAACAGGGCTCCCAGGGCAGCACTCAGTTTTTCGCCTTTATCAGTCTTACTCTCCCAAATATAGGAATCTCCGGTATCGCGAATAATAACATCGGCATTTACCGGCTCCGTAGGGTCAACCCCCATAGCTTCACAGAAACAATTGGCACCTGGCTGGTAACAGGCATGAGCCACTATGGTAGTATTATCTCTTCTAGCCTGATAGAAACTGTCTACAAACCCCATGGTTAGAAAGACATCATCAAAGCAGGCAATAGCAGCCGCATCACAAGCGCGCAAACCAAATATTATCCTGGGCTGGGGGCTTTCAAAGGTTTCCTTTATCTCTACTGTCGTACCATTGCCAGTAAAACTGTACATCCTCTCAGTCTGCGGGAATACTATACTCTTGGGCGGCAATAAAACATTTAATGCATCCAGCATCAAGCGGTCACTGCCCTCCTGATAGCTGTTCCAGGAGTAAAAGCCGCTTTCATCTCCCCGGGCCAGGGGTACAAAGAGTTCCGCGTTTTGACTTAACTGGTTTAAGACGTCTTTTATTTTAGACTTGCTCAATATCGGCATTTATCTTCACCCCCTATAAGAAATTATCCGGGTCGTTTTCCTGGTAGGAACTTAAGGGGGGTTTAGCCCCTTCAATGTAAACCATACCTGCTTCATAAGGCCCAAAGAATTTATTTACATCCTTAATCAGTTTTTGATTTATAAGCATCAGGGGAATATTTACCGGGCATACCCGTTCACACTCGCCGCACTCGATGCAGCGCCCGGCCATATGCGAAGCCCGCACCAGGTGGTACATGAAGTTATCGCTTATACTCGTTTCCCGCCCTACCCACTGGGGTTTCATTTCGTCAAATATGCAGGTGCGGCAGTTACAGGCTACACATACCTGGCGGCAGGCATAACAGCGAATGCAGCGGGAAAATACATCCTCAAAAAATTCATAACGCTGGTCCGCGCTCATGTTTTCAATATCCTTAACCAACTTGAAACGCTCCTGCCCTACCCGCGGGGTTTGTTTATCACCGATTAACTCGTCATAAATAACCGGATTAGGCTCTATGCAATCGTTGCATTTTCTAGCCAGTTCGCCGCTGGTAGTAGCGGGGAAAAACCCAGAATTATCCTTAACTGCCTGCAGCGGATCTTTCATGCCCGGGCAGGCTACCCCGACAATGTATAAGCGCTGCCGCTTAATCTGCCCATCCTGCAACAGTCTAACTATTCCGCGGGAATCACAGCCCTTAACGACAATACCTATCTTCTCCTGTCCGTCCCGGTATTTAAGCAAATCATTGGACAAGTTATGGATGGAATATTCATTAAAAATGAGCTTTTCTACATCTTCTACCCGGCGGGCAAAAAAGGGACGGGTCGTATATTCTTCCTGGCCTTTTTCCCAGCCCATAAATATATCCACCTGACCGTTTTGCAGAAGCCGGGTAGCAATTTCTCTGATTTTTAAGGTTATATCATTCATCTGGCATCCCTCAGCTTTCTGTTCGGTCCCAGGGTCTTAACATCATCAACCAGTTTCTGCATGGTCTGTTGAAATTTTAACCCTTCTGCACCTGATATCCAGGCAGTCTGGTACCTCGCCGGCTCCACTCCGACATATTCCAGGAGGCTTTTCATAATCGTGTGGCGGCGGCGGTTATAGTAATTGCCACTACCATAGTGGCATTCGCCCGGGTGTCACCCGGATAATAAAACCCCATCGGCTCCCCGGTTAAAGGCCCGCATTACCAGCATAGGGTCCATGCGCCCCGAGCAAGGGGTGCGGATAATCCTGACATCAGCCGGGTACTGTAAATGGTTTAAACCGGCCAGGTCAGCTGCCGCATAGGTACACCAATTACAGGCAAAAACAATTATCCGGGGCTGCCAGCTGGTTTTACTATCTATAGACATATTGCATCCACCTCCGCTACCAGTTGATCGTCGGTAAAGCCCTTGGTATTCAGGGCGGCAGTCCGGCAGGCGGGGACACAGGCCCCACATCCCTGGCAAAGACTGCTGTTGACCACGGCTACATTACGAGTAATAGGCCCATGATGACCCCGCTCCTGAATTTCCTCCAGAGTAATGGCATTGTAAGGACAAATCGGAACACATAAGCCACAACCGGAACATTTATTAATATCAACTTCAGATACCATAGGCTCGGTAGCCAGCCTGGTCTTGCTCAGTAATCCCAGAACTTTAGCTGCCGCTCCACTGGCCTGAGCCACTGTATCTGGTATATCCTTAGGTCCCTGGCAGGTTCCAGCCAGGAATACCCCGGCAGCAAAAGTCTCTACCGGTTGTAATTTGGGGTGAGCTTCCTGGTAGAAACCGTCCTTGTCCATGGAAAAACCTACAGTCCGCGCCAGTTCATCAGACCCGGCAGCAGGAACCATGGCCGTAGCCAGTACCACCATATCGGCTTCTACTTCTACCGGTCGACCGAGCAGGCTGTCTTCAGACTTTAACACCAGGCGGTCTCCGCGGGGGTAGATTTTACTTACCCGTCCCCTTATATATCGAGCCCCAGCATTCAGGGCGCGCTGATAAAATTCTTCATAGTTCTTTCCCGCGGTACGTACGTCCATATAAAATACATAAGCTTCACTGTCCGGTATTTTATCCTTCACCTGATAAGCATGTTTGGCGGTATACATACAGCAGGCACGGGAACAGTAGCTTTTACCCTTGGTATCATCCCGGGAACCTACACATTTAATAAAGGCCACGCTTTTTGGTTCCTTGCCATCTGATGGCCGCTTAATTTTACCTCCGGTAGGTCCTCCAGCGCTTACCAGCCGTTCAAAATGTAAGCCGCTGATTACGTCCGGGTATTTGCCATATCCGTATTCCCCGTAAGCTTCTTCCCAGTTAAACAGGTCATAACCGGTAGCCATCACTATGGCTCCCACTTCTTTGTTTATAAATTCTTCCTTATCGTCAAACTTAATGGCTTTGGTTGGGCATACCTTCTCACAAACACCGCACTTATTTTTAGTCAGTTTGGTACAGTTGTCAGCATCTATAAAGGGTTTACCCGGTACCGCCTGGGGATAAACCATATGAATGGAAGTCCTCAGGCCCAGCCCCAGTTCAAACTCATCTTTAATCTTTTTGGTTGGGCATTTTTCTATACAGGTACCACAACCGGTACAGAGATCCCAGTCTACATATTTAGGCTTTTTCTTAATAGTTACGTTAAAATTGCCAATATAACCGGTAACACCAGTTACCTCAGCATAAGTTATCAGTTCAATGTTAGGGTGCTGCGCCACAGCAACCATCTTGGGAGTGCCTATTCAGGCGGCGCAGTCCATGGTGGGAAAGGTCTTATCCAGCTGGGTCATTTTCCCGCCAATGCTGGCCTCTCTTTCTACCAGTATGACCTGGTGCCCCCCTTCAGCAATGTCCAGAGCAGCCTGCATTCCTGCTATGCCGCCTCCTATTACCAGGGCTCTCTTGGTAACAGGGATGGTAGAAATCTGCAGGGGCTGGTTGCGCAAGACTTTGCTAACTCCCATTTTAACCAGGTCTATAGCCTTGCGAGTAGCCTCTTCCCGGTCGCTATGAACCCAGGAATCCTGTTCCCGGATGTTGACCATCTCAAATAAATAGGGGTTAATACCTCCCGCTGCGACGGCTTTGCGGAAAGTGTTTTCGTGCATGCGGGGCGAACAGGAAGCTACTACTACCTGTTCCAGCTTTTGTTCTTCGATGGATTTCCGGATTAACTCCTGTCCGGGATCGGAGCACATATATTTATAAGTAGTGGCAAATGCAACTCCGGGGAATTTACCGGCTTCCTCGGCAACCCGGGCCGTATCTACTACGGAAGCTATGTTGGTTCCGCATTCACATACGAATACCCCCACCCGTTTGCTCATTTTCCTTCTCCCTCCTTAACCCTTACTCTCTTTTTCTCTCTTCTTCAGCTCCCCGGTGACGAAGGCTTCTGCGGCTTTGGTAGCTTTTTCTTTATCGGTCACCATTAGCTCAGCCAGGCGGGCGGTTTTTTTCTCGTCTCCGCTTATTACTTCGACCAGTACTTTTGCCCTTTCCTCGTCTTCGATTAGTCGAGCTGCCATTTTGTCCGGGTTTTTGTTAAATCCTTTAATCATAGCATCTATCTTTTTCTGCAGGGCTTCGGCATCTTCACTGGCAACCGCTTCTCCATCACTGTCATCCGGCTCGGCTTTAGCGGCTTTTTTAACCGGCCGGGGCTCTGCTGCTTCCATCTCTGCTGCCCGGGCGGGCAGGGATTGCAGATAGCTTATAGCTTCCACAAAGTGTTTCCCTACGCCTACCTCTGCTGGACTGGCACCGCCGGCTATAGCTACCAGTTCGGTTACATAGTAAACCGGCAGGTTTAATTTTTCCTTAAACATCTTCTCAGTCCCGGCCTGGCGCATGTCCAGGTTAAGCATGCACAGCGGGCAGGCGGTAACCAGACACTCGGCTCCCGCAGCTTTGGCATTGGCAATTACCTCATAAATCATTTTAGCCCCTATTTCCGGCCGGGAAGTAGCCAGGGCAGCTCCACAACATTCTACTTTATAAGGCCAGTCTACGGTTTGTGCTCCCAGAGCCCTGACTATCCGATCCATACTCTGCGGGTCTTCAGTATCGTCAAAACCGGTATGTTCAGCCGGCCTCACCAATAAGCAGCCGTAGTAACAGGCGGCTTTCATTCCTTTTAAAGGATTGCTCACTTTGGCTTTTATTTTATCTATACCTACCTTATTATCCAGCCATTCCAGGACTGAGATAGTGGTGGTAAGGGCTTTAAAATCCATATCGATAACTTCCTGAATCTTCTCCCGCAAAGCATTATCTTTACGTGCGGCCAGTTCGGTACTATGCAGGCGGTTGTAACAGGCGGCACAGGGAGCCAGAATGGTGTCCATTCCATTCTGCTCGGCAATGGCCAGATTACGAGCAGGCAAAGACCCGGCTAATAGTTTGTTGGTATTATGGGCCGAGGTGGCCCCACAGCAATTCCAGTCTTCCAGTTCCTGAAGGTCAATCTCCAACATGCGGGCAGTTTTTTTAGTGGAAAGGTCATATTCAATAGCACTGCCTTCCGAAGAACAACCAGGATAATAGGCCAGTTTCATTTACTGTTCACCCCTCATTTTTTCGGCACGTTCAAATATTTTCTTTACCTGTTCCCGGCCCTTGATTTTAGCGGGGAACAGGTGAACCTTACCCCGGCTCATCATGGGCAGTCCCAGTTCAGCATCTTTAAAAGGCTGCATAGTCTTTAAGTTATGGGTAAGTAATAATCCAGCTTCATAGGTTCGACCAAAATTTCTGACCCCAGCCAGGAAGGCCTGGTTAAACACGGCTACTTTTTTATCGTTGATTATACCCCGGTCCAGTGCTTCCCGTCTTAAGGTATCCATTAGAGAAGCAATATCTACTCCCCGGGGACAACGTGCGGAACAGGTTTCACAACTGGCACAAATCCATATGCTCTCTGCACTTAACGCCTCATTAACCAGACCCAACTGCAGCAGCCGGATAACCTGTCTGGGGGTATAATCCATGGCAAACCCTACCGGACAACCGGCCGAACATTTTCCGCACTGGTAGCAAAGGTTGATGCTGGTTCCGGCTTCTTTTTCGATTTTATCCAACAAAACCTGGTCATGCTCGGTTAGAGGTGTCAATTTAATAGTGCTTTCCACAAACTTCGCTCCTTTCCTTGCCCCTTACCCCTTTACTATAAGCTTACTAGCTGTATGGTTACAACCGTATATAGCAGGATATTTAGGTATTATATGTTTAAAATATATACCATCGTATATCAGGGATTAGTTTTAATTGAGAATTAAGAATTAAAATACCAAGTTTTGATATTGATATTTTATTATAATACAAATATGTCGCACATTTGTGTTAATTCTTTGTTAATATTCGATTATTTCACGGTATAGGGTAAAAAAAGCATATACTGTTCAGGAAATTATGCAGAAATAGAAGTATTCGAGGTGTAACTTAGAGGGGCTTAAGCATAAGCAATAAATAAAGAACAGAATTCATCCATTGCCTGCCCGGGAAATAATCCACGAGCAGGCGATGGTTATAATATTTATTGATTAAAACTACATTGGATGCACTCTTTTATGGTTGAATCCGGTAGGGGATAGAATATACCCGCTGGATCCATTTTGATCGCCCAGAACATCAATTCAGCAGTCTGGGCATCAAGTTTCTGCGAAAATACCCGGGCTACTCCACAACTCTTTTGGAGCACCCGTACCGCTTTAGCACAAGCCTCTACCAGTTCTTCGTTTGTTTTGCTTACCAGGTCGATACCAAAGGCATCAGCTAATACTTCGGCATTAGGCAGATAATGCTTAGGGTATTGTTCCATCAGTATTGGTATCAGCACTGCGTTTGCTTCACCATGGGGGATACGAAGCTGTCCACCAACTGCGTGAGCTACATTATGAATAGGATAGAATAATCCGGACATGGCAAATGCCATAATAGCCATATTACTGGCAACCAACATCTTGGTACGAGCTTCTAGATTAGTGCCATTTTCCACTGCCAAAGGCAGATATTTCCGGATTAACTTAATTGCCTGCACCGATAAAGCATCAATCATACAGTTGCTACCTGGAGAACTAATTGCTTCAACTGCATGGGATAAAGCATCAAATCCGGTATCGGCTGTCATCTTTGGCGGTAATCCAACTGTAAAATCAGGGTCCAGGAAAGCATAGTCGGCAGGCAAATAAGGATGTAAGAGATCCCCCTTGACCTTTTGTTCTTCGTTGTAAATTACTGCCAGAGGGGAGGACTCCGAGCCCGTTCCCGCAGTAGTCGGTATAGCTATATGCGGCACATTTAGCGGTTTTCCCATTGGAGCCAAATAAGGGCCTATATTACCCGGCATAATTTCCCTAATATCAGTAACCTTCATACCCAACATGGCTTTAACTCCTTTGACCGAATCCAAAACACTGCCGCCGCCTACTGCAAGCAGACCATCAACAGCATTTTCACGGCACCAACGAGCACATTCGTTAATTATTCTCATTACCGCATCAGGTTCAATCCGGTCATAGATGCCAACGATTGGAGGTTGACCCTGTACCTCAAATATTTCCATAACCTGATCAACTATACCAGCCCTAACCAGCCCTTCATCTGTAATCAGGCCAATACGTTTACAGCCCATTTCTTCAAAACGCTGGGGTATAAAAGTGCGGCAACCTGCACCTACCTCGACCGTACCACGGTAATTCCAAACAAAATACTTTGGTATAGTCATCTTCAAAACCCTCCTATCTATCATCTATTTATTAGAACCAATCAAAAGGTTGAGCAGCTTTTCCGAACCATCAGGGGTTAAGTCCTGACACACATGTTTTACTTCACTATAAGCTAAGAGCGAATGATAACAACATTCCCTTCCATAACCACTTTGTTTATATCCCCCAAAAGGAGCATCCGGTCGCAGTACATGCCAGGTATTAATCCAAACGGTTCCGGTACGCAATCTAGAAGCGATTTTTTGTGCCCGGTTAGCATTGGTGCTGCATACGCCTCCACCCAGGCCGTATATACTATCATTAGCCATGGCGATGGCTTCTTCTTCATCATCATAGGGAATTACGCATTGAACTGGTCCGAATATTTCTTCTCTTACCTGGGTCATTTGATTGTTGCAGTTTATAAAAATAGTTGGTTCGAAGAAAAAACCTTTTTCATAGAATCCTGTAGTTAAACGATTACCACCATAAGCCAGTTGTGCTCCTTCGTTCTCACCAATCTGGACATAATTCATAATGGTACGAAGCTGGTCATCACTGGCTATGGGACCCAGATCAGTTTCCATATTCATCTGATCACCGATGATCATCTTTTTAATCTTGGCTATCATTCGCTCCACCAGCTCATCTTGCATTTTTCGTGGTACAAATAGTCTGGTTCCGGATTCACATACCTGTCCGGAATGAAAGAGGAAAGCCAGCAAGCACATGTTTGCCGCCACTTCCATATCCGCATCATCCAGCACAATGATGGGGGATTTGCCACCCAGTTCCAGAGTCACCCGCTTAATACTGTCTGCTGCCATATGTGCTACCTGGCGCCCTACCTCGGTAGAACCGGTAAAAGCTATTTTATCAACCTCGGGATGCTGGGCCATATAATTCCCTACAGATGAACCGGGACCAGTTAAAACATTAAAAACTCCCGGAGGAAGACCTGCATCACTGAGTAGCTTGGCTAACTCCAAGGTGGTAACAGGGGTAATGCTGGCCGGTTTAATGACCAGGCTGTTGCCCATGACCAAAGCAGGGGCAATTTTAAATATCGAAAGAATCAAAGGAAAATTCCACGGGGTTATACCAGCACAAACACCAATAGGTTCACGTTTCCAGTAGCTGTGCATGGGAGCCACCCAGGGCGGTGAAAAGAAGGCATGTTCCACCCGGGGAAGCTCTTTGGCTATCATAGCCGAGAGTAAAAGGGTAGCACTGACTTCAGCCGCGTCAACTGTGCTAGTACGCCGTATAGTTGCTCCAGAAGTCAAAGACTCCAGGTAGGCCAAACGGTCTTTGTTGGCCACGGCCAGCATGGCAGCATCCATAAGTACCTGAGCTCTTTCATCTACAGATTTGTTGGCCCAAATACCTGATTCAAAGGTAGTACGTGCACTGGCTAAAGCTTTATCCACATCATCCTTGTTACCACGAGGTACTCTTGCTACTACCTCCCGATTTGCTGGATTGATGACTTCCATCATCTCACCTGAGGAACCAGGAGTCCAGTTCCCATCAATAAACATCTGGTATTCCATGATATCCGCCATTAATTATTCCTCCCTTACTTGAATTTAAGCCTTGTTCAACCGGTGCGGTTATTCACTACTCCTCCTTTTGTCGTCCGGTCAGTCGGCCGATTTAATGTAAAAAAAAGGCCCCCGTCTAGCGGTCCAGGTAGTCTGCAATGTCATCCATAGGAATGGCATCCCCCCCTATAATACGCTGAATAATCAAACCATCAATAAGGGCTACTATAATAAAAGATAAGGCTCGAGCTTCATCTTCGTTAAATCTTAGTAAATCAAATTGTATATCCAATTCTTCCTTTATAAGTGCACGCCATTCCCTGTAACTTTCCTGAAAACGCAGGCGTATTTGCTCATTATTCAGTACTGCTTCTTGTAGAAGATATAAATGTAGCTTGGTCCGGGTTTCGGCTTCCAGGAAGGACCAGAAAACAACTTTTAGAATCTCGGAAAAACTGGTCTGTCCTCTGATATTTTCAATCCATTTTAAAAGGTTTCCCTTAACAAGGGTGAAATGCTCCTGACTAATGTCATATATCAAATCACTTTTTGAGGGATAATAATAATGTAAAGTACCCTTGCTAATACCACACTCACGTGCGATATCAGCCAGGCTAGTATCATTTATTCCTTGCTCCATCATCAAGCGACTGGCAATTTGCAGTATGAGCTGGCGATTGTTAACCGCGGTTGTTTCATTTTTTTTATTCAAACTCTTCTCTCCTAATCGATAATTTAAACTAGCCCATAGTATTTGTCGTCCGGTCGGCCGACTGTGTTAAATAATAATTATCTTGTTTAATATATATTGTCAAGGTTTTCCCAAAAAATTTAACGCCAAGTTTTAATAGCGGAAGCTGACGAAGGAAAACTAGATACTTCTTTGGTCAGGGGATTGTGAAATTTTGGTTAAAGAAGCTTAAACCTTACTCTACACCGTCACTTGTTTGGGGTAAAGCCAGCACCTGCTGGTTAGAATTTATAATCAGGTAAACAATTACTAGAATAAGTGTCCCTATAAAATAAGGAATCAAAATGTTAAATTCATAAAGAATCCCCCCGGCTACAGGCCCAGCTATTCTGCCCAGGCTGCCAAAAGATTGCATTACCCCCAAAGACGTACCTTGATTCTGGTTGGAGTATTGTGTTACCAGGGATGATGAACTGGGCCCAATTAGTGAAGTCCCTATATAGTAAACTGCAGAAGTAATCAGCAATGATAGCATATCAGAAGCAAATAGAATTAATATCAGACCGGCAGCTGATATTAACAGGCCTCCTTTCATGAGATTCATATCTCCGAAACGTTTTGCCAACCTGCCTATAAGCCCCCCCTGAATTACCACCGCGATTACCCCCAATATGGTAAATAAAAAACCAATTTCTTTAGGCCCAAAAGCAGCCCGGTGGGCAGCAAAGAAGACAAAGGTAGCCTCAAACATAGTAGTACTAAAATTTAGTATTAGAATTAATATAAATAGCAGGAATAAGGGGTTATTAATCTCCATTTCAGCAACAGGCGGGTTAATGATTTCGGGTATAGATTCTGCCGGGGTCAAGGTTTCAGGCAGGTAAAGCAGGGCAAAAGGCCAGATCAGCAGCGCTAATCCGCCGGCTACAAAAAAAGGCAAGGAAAATCCCTGCTGCCCTAACCAACCACCCAGAGCAGGACCCACAATCATGCCCAATCCCATAGCCGCAGTCATTAAACCTATACCCTGTGACCTCTCGTTTTCCCTGGTGATATCAGCCACATAAGCTAAAGCAGTGGGCAGAGTAGCTGAAGAAATGGCTCCAGACAAAATTCGTACCACAAACATCAGCCAAAGTTGGTCGGTAAAGCCAAACAAGACAAAGGTAATACCATAGCCGGAGAGTCCAATAAGTATTACCGGACGCCTGCCTATGTTATCAGATAAGCGACCCCAGAAAGGAGCAAACAATAAGTGCATCAGGGAATAGGTGGCCATAAAGAGACCCAAAATGCTTGCATTCCCACCTAATGAGGTAAGAAAAAACGGCATTATAGGGATGATGATACCAAAGCCAACCATAACCAGAAACAAAATAAAAAATAAAATAATGATGGAACGAATATTATTTCCCATTATAAATCCCTGCCTGTAATAATGACTCCATTAATATTCTTTGCACCAGGAGTCAACTTTATTTGCAAACAGGAAAAACCCATTTTGGGTTTGGGGTTAATTGGAAAATAGATTTTTTGACGCTGAAGGACGCAGACCCTTCGGGCACAGATTAACGCTGATAAATAATTAAGAAAAAGGAATCTGTGTAAATCATAATAATCTGCGTGAATCTGCGTCAGAAAATGTTAGAACCAATTAATCTTATTTTCTATATGCAAAACGCCTGCAAAATTGTACGTGAATCAACCTAACTTTATGGCATTTTTCATCACGTTTGATAATAGGAGTTATTATTAGAGTTTCAACATGGCTATCCGGCATTATTTTATTAACAAATTCCGGAAAGACCTGTTTTTCCGTCTTAATACCTTTGCTATTAGAATTCCCCCTTTAAATGAGCACCTCAGTGACTTACCTTTGCTCTGTCAGCATTTTATTAATAATTACAATCACGAAAACGGTACCACCACTGACGTATCAGGCCAACCGTTTTTGGAGGGAGTAAGTGAATCTGTTGCATATCAAACTCCCTAACACCATATGTCTGTATTAAAGGAGGAGATAAAATGAGTACTTATTTGGAGGAGTATAAGCGCAAGCTTATAAGTGTGGAAAAAGCAGCCCAACTGGTTAAATCGGGAAATACCGTGGAATACGGTATGTTCGCTACGAAACCAATCGATTTCGACTATGCCCTGGGTCAACGCGCAGGAATCGGGTTGGAGAAGGTTTCTATCCGCGGGACCGGTACGGCGAAAAACGGCAAAAGCCTTATAGCTCTTCCCTCCACTTACAAAGATAAGGAGGATAAGGTTGGTTCCCGTATCGTACCTATGTTTCCAACCGGTACCGTAGTTACAACCTCGCGCAATGATGTGGAATGGGTAGTTACGGAGTACGGTGCGGTCCGTTTGACTAATAAACCAGTATCGCAACGGGTGAAAAGCCTGATTAGCATAGCCCATCCTGATTTCCGCGATGAACTAAATTTTATGGCTAGAAAACAATTATGGATAAGGTAAAATAAGGTAACAGTATAAACAGGCAAAAACTTTCTAAGGGGGGCTATTTTAGTGAACTGGATGAAAGAATACCGACGTAAGCTGGTTTTGCCTGAACAAGCAGTTAAATGCATAAAATCAGGCGACTGGGTAGATTATGGTTTGCTTTGCGGTCAGGTGAGAATCCTGGATGAAGCTTTAGCCAAACGTAAAGATGAGCTAAAAGACGTTAAGATATGGAGTATGCTAACCCTTTCACCACCCAAAATAATAGAGGCTGACCCTGGCGGAAAAATCTTTGTTTGGAATTCCTGGCATTATTCCAGTTTGGATCGAAGACTATTAAGTAACGGAACCCCAGTTTACTATTCTCCCATGCGTTATTCGGAATTACCTCGCTATGTCCGTGAAGAAATTGAGCCTATTAATGTATCCATGCACCAGGTAGCCCCTATGGATAAACACGGTTACTTCAATTTTGGACCGCAGAATTCTCATAGTAAGGCTGTATGTGACCGGGCAAAGATAGTTATCGTTGAAGTAAATCAAAATCAACCACGTTGCCTGGGAGGTTATCATGAGGCTATCCATATTTCGGAAATAGATTTTATTGTTGAAGGCGAAAATCCCCCCTTAAACCAGTTAAAGAACCCTACCCCTTCCCCGATTGATTTACAGGTAGCTGAATATATTACAGAAGAAATTTATGACGGTGCCTGTATCCAGCTGGGAATCGGTGGTATGCCCAGCGCGGTGGGCGATATAATAGCAGCATCTGATCTTAAAGACCTGGGCTGTCACACGGAAATGCTGGGTGATCCTTATCTAAAAATGTACCAGGCCGGAAACCTTACTGGACAACGAAAAGCTATAGACCAGGGTAAAATAACCTATTCCTTTGCTTTGGGCAGCCAGGAACTATATGATTTTATCGATGATAATCCCCTGTGTGCCAGTTACCCGGTTGATTACACCAACCGACCTTCTATTGCTGCCCTGAACGATAATTTGATAACAGTAAACAGCGCCATTGAAGTAGACCTTTATGGTCAAGTGTGTTCAGAATCATGGGGAACTCGCCATATAAGCGGGACCGGGGGCCAGCTTGACTTTGTTTTGGCCGCTTACGAATCGCGGGGAGGAAAAGCTTTTGTATGCCTACCGTCATGTTACCAGGATAAAAACGGGATAATTAAATCGCGTATCGTACCTACATTGCCATTGGGAGCCATAGTAACCGATTCTCGTACGGTAGCGCATTACATTGTCACTGAATATGGCAAGTTTAATTTAAAGGGAAAAACGGTATGGCAAAGAGCCGAAGGCCTAATTAACCTGGCTCACCCTCAATTCCGGGATGAACTTATTGTTGCTGCACAAGAACAGGGAATCTGGCGCCATAGCAATAGAATATAGTAAGGTGTGAGGGGTGAGGCGTAAGGCGTAACATGTTCCCGGGGCATGGAGGGAGTTAATGAGGTTTGTTCCCCGGTTTAAGTTCTTCCAGGGTGACAAAACGATAACCCTGGCGGGAAAGGTTTTCAACGATTAAGCGGGTAGCCACTACATCTTTCCAACGAAAATCAGTTCTGCCATCGTGTAATAATACTATAAGACCCGGGTGAGCATAGTTAATCACCCGGGTTGCCATCATTTCTGGAGTTGGGGCGCTACGATTGAAAGTACAAATTCCCCATAGCACAATAGTGTAACCTTTATCTTGTACGATTTTAATAATTTCCTGATTCAGAATACCCCGGGGAGGACGAAATAGGTAAGTGTTTTGACCAGCGATACGTTGCATACTAAGCTGGCACTGGTCTATTTCCCACTTCAGCTCTTTTGGAGATAGTGTCCTGAGGTTATCAGGATGAGTATAAGTATGGTTACCAATAAGATGTCCCCGGGCTGAAACCTCCTTTGCAATATCCGGATATTCCTCCATCCTGCTGCCTATCATAAAAAAGGTGGCTTTAGCCTGATACTGATCCAGGATATCAAGAATCTGCGGTGTATAAATAGGATGAGGTCCATCATCAAAAGTAAGAGCTACAATTTTTTCTTTAGCAATTAGCTGATAAGTAACGCCACTATAAGCCAATCCTATCTCCGGTATTAAAAAAGGTATACCCAGCGGGAGCAGCATAAACAATAATATTATTTTAGGGAAAATGCTCTTTTTACCGGACTTCACCAGGAACTCTCCTCTCATTCTATACATCTTAATTTATATTTTTATTGGCAAGAATTTAGAATTAAGATGTCCTCTCTTTTAAGCATGCATTCGCCAGTAACATTTGAAAAAGGTTTTCATTAAATCATTACATTAATTTTCCAGTATAGCCCTAAAAAAAAGGTACATAATATATTTAGAGTCAGCGATACGATTTTGTTAAAAGAACTAAGTCCCTCATCCGAGGATAAATCTTAGCTCTTCTCTAACAAAACCTTCCAACACGGAAGATATCGCTGGCTCATTTTGATATTTTAAAAATTCAGTGTTATTCATAATTTGTCAGTGTATTCAATGTCTAATTCCGTTCTATTTTCTAACTAACCCGTTATGGGTGCCAGGCACACACAATAGTTGCACCGGTATTACGAAAACCGGAACGGCACAGGGGCCGTTCCCTACACTTCCCACTGGAGGCTGCCGTGTACCCGTCTAGGGTGAAGCTTATGCTACCAGCACGCTATTTTTTAACTAATCAAAGTATATATTTTATTTTGCTGGGCAGAATATATTTTGGAAGATGGAGCAAAGTTAACTACGGAAACTACCTTTTCGGAGATTCTTTATCTAACTCATCCATCTTCATGTAAAATCCGCTGGTTAGTATTTCTCACATGGTTGTCGGGTGATCCGATTTTCGATGCTTTGAGAAAGAACCAGCGGATTATTTATTTGTTAGCCGAATATTGCAGCTTAAAATAAAATGGTAGGTAATCATAATAAAGGGCAAAGCAAGAAGAAAATAGTAGTACAGGGGCCATCCACGCCAAAATACGCCTGGCAGTAAAGAGAGTATAGGAACTAAAGCAGTATACCAGAAGAGCATAATAAAGTAGGCATAATTACTCAGGTCCCAGATGGTAGTATGGCTGATAACCAGTAGAAAAAGCACTATCCCCGGAGCTTGCCAGGCAAAAGTTACCATCCATTTGGAATGGGGAGGAAAATCTCGTAATGAACGGGCTTCGCTCCCGATAACCAACAAGTATAATAGAGAGAGTATAATATCCCAGGGCGGGTAGTAAGTGCTAATTCCTACAGCTAAAAAAGCAAAAATATGAATAGAGTATAAACGAGTAATAGCTTTGAGGCTTCGCATTATACATTCCTCTCCCTTATTATTTCAACCAGGTCGCTTTGGTAAAAAAGGTCGGGAGCAACCCAGAAATCATTCCCCGGGTCAAAATCAAGTCCCTGTCCCCGGTAAGCTTTCCACATTATCTTGGTACAATTCCAATATCTTTCACCATTTTTAAAGGCCAGAGGATAAAACATGGCGCCCTGGTGTCTAAGTACATAATCAACTGCCTTTTTTTTCACCACCGGGTCAGCTTTAACCCTTAATAAACAAACATCACTATATTCCCAGTAATGGTAAATAGGTTGTATATTAACCCCGAGATCGCCGAAACTTTCCATAACCTGTCCATTACCTATATAAATTCCGGCATGAGAAAAACGCCCGTAAGAACAACCTGGATATCCCCCTAGAATTAAGTCTCCTGGTTCCAACCCGGCAAATGAAATATTATTAGCGTAATAACTATTGAAACCATAACCTATATGGCCCTGGCGGGCATTTTGCACGTAGGTATACATAACCGCATTTTCATTGCTAAAAACATGGCGGTTAGCAGACGCAACCAGCAGGAAAAAAATTAAGGCCAGCAGCGGGAATATTATCAAATTAAATTGTTTCCATTTCATACTCCTCACTCCTGATTCCTCACTCCTCACGCCTCATTATATTTTAACCTTAATTACATCATAAACCCATTTTTCCCTAAAGTTTATTGCATTTCAGGTGTAACTATCGGGGTTTAAATCTATATACTTAATAATAAGAGGTGAATTTTATAATGGGTCATGGTCAGATTTCAAAGTTTTTAGTTGAAGATTATCAAATGCTTACCCGCTATATGGAAGGCAAAGCCATTAAGAAGATTTTAAACTGTACTGAGACCAATATTACCATGCTAATGGAAGATGGCATTATTATTGATTTCTCTAATTTGGAAGATGAAATACTTTTTGATATCCGCTTACCCGTAAATTCTAGCAGCAATTAACATACTCTACATAAGTCCGGACTGTTTCCGGACTTCTTTCTGGGTTAAAATAGTATAAAACCCGGAGTGGTATAAGTTAATGCGAAGTATTTTAAGAAAACTTAATCAAGGGGTAGAACTGGGTGCTGATGAATACCAGCAGCTTATGGATTATGCCAACCATCTTATGCATAATTCCCCGGAATCCTATGCTGTTTTTTATGAGCAGTATGCTTTTCGGCTATACCAAGATTATTATACGTTTATCCCCCGTTTTCAACACGGTTGGGATGACCTTATAAATTATTTGCTGGAGCACCCCCAGGCCTTGCATTTATTTGCAATAGATCCGCTGCCCCTGGAGGAATTTCCCCAAACCCTGCATCCTTACCTGCAATATACCTTTAAGCAGCAGGTTGATAGCCAGGTTTTACGAAAGTTATTACGGTCCTTAAACCAGGCCGTTGCTAATATGAATGTTTTACCCCAACCCCGCCAGGGTGAAATAGTATATAAATATGAAGACGATAATAGTGGTAAAGAGATTGGCTTAAAATCTCACTTTGAAAGGCTGGCACGTTATTCCTTTGTTACCCGGCTGCAAACTTATCGCTATCTGAACCGTAATAAGGCTGCTATGGACAAGTTTGAATGTATAGATGATGACCGTTTGGGAGGTATTTTTACCAATAAGGATAAATCCATTTATTATTTTGTTTATCTAAGCGAAAATGACCCGATGAAAGCCCAAAACGCCTGCCGGGTTTTGAATATTGCTTTTTATAGTTAGGAGTGGGGGGCTAGCCGGGCGGACACATGGGTCCGCCCCCACACCTTTGTGCCTCACGCCTCACTCCTTACAAATAAATAAACCAATGAAAGGAAGAGAAGAGGAAGAGACGCTTGAAAAATGAGGAGTTCTTACTTAACTGTCCCCTCACTCCTGACGCCTCACTCCTCACCATAATATGCAGGACATTCTGGAACAGTATAGGAATATAACAGATGATGAAGATCTCTTTAGTTTCTGGGAACAGGAATTATTGCTGCGCAGTGTTCTGCGCCAGACTCCTTTAACTGTCCCGGTAATGGTGGACAGTAAAGAAGGGGTAAATCTGCTTTACCGCTCCCTCTATTTCGCGGAACGCAAATTTGATTTCTTCAAAATTCTGTTTGCTAACCTGCGTTTTTTACCGGTGATGGAATGGTTAGTTAGTGCCCCTACCCGTGTAATAGATGATTTTTGGCAATTCCTACCCTGGTATATCCTTAATCATCAGGTAAGACCAGCGGAACTGGAATTTATCGCCCGTATATATAAGGAAGAATATGCGCCTGCTATTATGACCGTAATCAATATCCTGGATGAGGACAGCTGTGTTCATCTCCTCTCTAAAACGGCTAGTCCGGGATTACGGCAACTGCTAAAAGACCGGCAGGCCAAGCTTAGAGAGCTTCGTCTGGACTCCTATTATGGTCTGACGGAGTTTGGTAAAAAGAGCGATTACCCCACTCCGTATGGAGATAAGGTAGAACTTATCCGGGAAGCCATAGCCATCTTACAGGATAGCAGTGCCGACCGTTTCCAGGATCCGTACACAACAGAACGTTTTATCCTACAAATAGAGGCTGCTAAACTAGTCTTTAAGTGTGGTTTACTTGAGGATAGCCTGGCATTTCTACTGGAGATTTATTGTGATTACCAGCAAAAAAATCGCCTGGTAAATATAATCAACGACCAGAAGATTTACAAAGAGCTGCAACAGTTACTTCGTGCCGTTATACCAATTTACACCCTGATCTATGAACCACTGCAGGCTTATAATTATGCTAATAATCTGTATATGAACTATTTCCCTTTAATTAGCCCCGAAGCTGCCCCCCTTGAGTACCTCAAGTTATGGGAAACGCTTCCTGGAAGCTTTAAAAAAGATAGCTTGCTGGAAGTATTATATATAAGCAAAAAAATTGAACAATTGCGACCAGCAGAGTTTCCTCTGTTAATGGATGAGGAAATTGAAATTGGCGTAAGCCAGGAACACCTGCAACAACTATTTAAAGTCCTGGAAGAAAAGCTATCTACTCTTCCCCATGAATCGTTTATCACTATGGAATTAATCCGGTTGCTGGAGTTTAAGGGTCGCTTGAAACTGGAGGGAAAAATGGCCTCACAGTTGCTGGGTAATTATATATCACTGTGGAAATGGCTTCCCAGTAGTATATTTATGCATGATGAGCTGCTAAACCAAATAGCACCGTTGGTAGATGATAATAGTCGTTATCAAGCCCAACGGATAATAGAGCTTAGATACAATATGAACAGCGCTGAGCTTAGAAGCGAACTATCATCGCGCCCGCACCTGTTTAGAAAGAAGGGCGAGAATATCCGTCGCGATCTTTTAGCCGGTCAATTTATGGGGGTATTATGATGGATTGCAATGAAAAATTTAACCCGGATTTTTTTGCCGCCAAACTGGAGCAAGTTTTATCCTCGCTGCGACAGGAAATAGAACAGTCCCTTCCCTCTCCCTCTTTTGCAGAAATGGGTGAAGAGCTGGATAATTATATTTTTGAGCTTAACTCTTTTTATTATCGCAGCTTTACCGAACGGCTTTTTCCTCGTTACCGTAGCTCAGTTCAGGAAGAGGTTTCCCAGTTGCTGAAATTAAGCAGACAGGAAACCATGGTTAAAATGGATATCATGGCTAATATTAAACGTTATGCTAAACTGTATAATCAGGTTAAAAGTATTTTATCCATATGTAACAAGTCCAGGGAAAATGCAGGCCAGAGTCTATTGTCTCTTAGCCGGGAGCAAGACCACCGTGCAGTGGAGTTATTATATACCTTAAAGCAGTTGGAAAATGAATTTGTTAATCTTAATGCCTTAATCTCCAGGATTAATACTTGGTTAAAAGACGGGGAATTAATGTTTTTAGTTCAAACCCACCCGGCAGCTATTCCCGCACTGCAGATGATTTCTTCACTGGATCGCAACAACCACCTTCAGGCTGATGCCATTAACCGCTTGCTGGTTTATCTAACCTACCCGGTAAAGGCCTTATCCCGGGTTCAACCTCGGCAGGATAGTAAGCAAATTAGCGGGATAATTGAGGAAATAAAAAAGAGAACACCGGTATTTTCACGGACGGCTGATACTGAGACCTTAATAAACTTTTATGAGGTTCACGTTAAATCTACAATTAGCCTCTATCTTGATGCCATTCAACTTGGTCTGGTCAGTGAACAGTCCGAAGTTCTTAATCGTAGTGTAACAAATTTAGAAAACTTTTTAGCTGGTTTAACTATGCTTTTAGAAAAGGCCTCCCCGTATACCCCGATTTTATCCACAGCTATCAGTCCGAATAAAATGCTTATCGACACTGTAAATAAATTAAATGATGACAGTCTTAATATAGTGAAAACAATTACCGGCATAACCAGTGAATTATCCGGCTCCGGAGAGCCTGATTTCACCTATTTCAGTACTAAAATTCAAGAGATTTTAGAGCCGGCGTCATTCCTGCTTAGAGGTTCGTTAGCTACCAAAGAGTTAATTTGTTTCCCCGAGCTGCTTAACGGGCTAAACCGGGTAGAACTACAACTTTCTTTACTTACAACCAGGATAGATTTACTAAACCAGAAGCAGGAACATCATAATGAAGTTCTCAAACACTTATTAACTATTGTTAATATGTTGGATAACTACCTGAATATACTGGCCAATATCCGGGGTGACCTGGAGAGAATACTGGCTCCCCGTAATATATCGCGAGCTTGGAAAGAAGTAAACATCAAAGTTGACCGGATTCCCCTGCAGAAGGGACAAGTATTGCCCTCGGAATATATTTATCTCTTAGACAAGCATCTGGTTGAAACCCACCTCTGCCAGGATGACCAGGAAGATAACCTGATATTGCACGAAGAAGGGGATCTTTTTATTATTCGGGTTGATGAACTGCTGGAGGAGGAAATTCCTTACCTGGTCATCGCCCAGAAGGGTTAAGGCTATGCACCTGGGAATAGACTTTGGAACTTCATATACTAAATTGGGGTATATGGACCAGGGCAATTTTATTAATCTGGTTGGTGAGGAAAACCAGATACCTACCCTGGTAGTTTACCTACCCTCACGCGAAAAGCTATTTTTCGGCAAAATGGCGATGCGGCTTAACCAGCCGGGAGCTGAGGAAGTCCGTTTTTTTAAGCTGGAAATGAAGCGCAACCCGGACTTTAGGCTAGGACCATTTACCCTGAATGATATACTCAGGGAATATTTTAATTATCTGCGGGATGAATATGTAGAGGTGTGGCGAGGGGAGCTGGAATCCATTACGGTTTCAGTCCCTAATTATTTTGGGCTTAAACCTAGAAAAATGTTACTGGAAGCGGTTCGTCAAAGTTTCGGCCTTAGCGAAGTCTACCTTCTGCCAGAGCCAGTTGCTGCTTTACTGGGCTATAATGCTATTCATGCTCAGGAGCAATTAGAAGGAGACATACTCTGTGTGGATATAGGTGGCGGGACTACTGACTTCAGTTTTCTTAGTATGACTCATAAACACAATGAAATTGTCATGGAGAGTCAGTTTCAGATTGGGCATGATGCCTTTTCTGGCAGCGAGCTGGATCGGGGAGTTTTACGTTTTATCTTAAACCCTCTATTTAAGATGCAACACGGTTATGATATACCTGCCCCTATCACCAGCGAAAAGAATTTACAGGGAGAAGAAAGATACTGGTTCAACCGCCTTATGGTAACAGCGGAACAGGTCAAGGTAGCAATTGGCAGGCAAAGTAGTGCATATTTTAACATACCAGGATTCTACCAGCAGGATTCTTTAGTTTTTGATTTGCCGGCAGAACTGTTCATGGCACAGCTGGAGCCTGTTTTTACCCGTTTAAAAAAATATATTAATGAACGCGTCCGGGAAAAAGGGGAATTACTTGGTTTTTCCCGGGAAGGTCGTTTCATTCTGGATTATCTCTTGCTGCTAGGGGGAGCTTCGCAAACCCGGGGAGTAAACCAGTTGATAGCTGATATATGTCCTGGACCTGAAATTATTCATCCCCAGGATCTTAGTTTTAACGTAGTCAGAGGGTTATCCCAGTGGAAGCAAGCAGGATCATCCTCTTTTTTAAGGGTAAAAACCATTTATCCCTTTAATTTTTTTATTGAGAAATGGAATCCGGTTGGAACCGGAACTATTCTGGAAAAGCTACCCTTTGATACTGAGAATCTGGAGCTTGATATTAACGGCAGGCACAAAATTTTTACGGTTCCAGTCGCTTCGCCTTATAACCTGGCAACTAATACTAATAGCCTTAAATTAAGGGTTCATGAGCTGGATTCGGCTGACCTGCAAGCTCAAGTGGAACAATTCATGGGACAGGACTTGGTTTTACAAGTTGATGATGAGGAAATAGAGCAGGATTTGGTAGACCTCTACCTGAATCTGGGCGCCTCTACTATGGAAGTGGGCAAAGATAATAACAAACTTAACAGCGCAGTGAATGAGAAGCAGCTTTTTCCCAATCTACTCTCTCATCAGGAAACCGCCCTGGATTTAATCCGGCTCTACCCGGACACTAATCCCCGCCTGCTACAGGACTTTGAGGAATACCTGGACCAATTCTCCAGCCAGCCTTCCTCTGATTATTCCGTTCTATTAATGTATAAACTACTGGCCTTTCTGCAATTAATGGGATAGAAAATAGACTTTATTAGACACTGAATAACACTGATTTTTTATGATTAACACTGAATATTAATAAGGAACTAGTCGTTAACCTCCATGTTTGCTAGGCACATGTAACCACCTATGAAAACAGATTACGACACGGATGTACCTATCGGTACTATTTAGGTAGCACTGTATTCAGTGTCAAAAAAATCAGCGTAAATCCGGCCTCATCCGCGTGATCCGCGTGCATTAAACTTACTTACCCCTTAGGCGCGAGAGCCAGGATTTTTTTGCTTCCTGGTCGGCTTTCCAGAGAGTTAAAAACTCATCTATCTTTTTTTCCTTATCCAGATTTCTCTGCTCAATTTTCTGTTCTAACTTCTCCATCCTTTGTTCTAAACGCCGGTTTTGTTGCATTAATTCCGTATTTTGCTCTACAATCTGCCGGGTCAGGGATACCATTTCCACCAGGTCTTGAGTAGCTGCCCCGCTTTTGGGAGCCAGACTAGTTTCTTCACTTTCCTCGGTATTTTCCAGAGCCAGTTTTATAGCTGTGGTATTAAGCCCCTTGTCTTTTAATTGCAGAACCAGTCTCAGGGTGTCAAGGTCAGAATCAGTATAGAGGCGATCACCCCGCTCATTCCTTTTAATTTTTAACTTGAGGGAGTTTTCCAAATAGCGCAGGGTATGCTGTTCTATTTCTAATATTTCTGCCACTTCACCAATTTTAAAAAATCTTTCTTCCAAAGTAGCACCTTTCCTCCCTTCTCTTCATAAATTGTTATCAGGTGGAGCAATAAAGTGTAAACCCTGCAAAATCGCTAATCTTAAGCTGATAACAAATTATGAAGTACCCCTCATAGCAGCTCAAACTCTCAGCTTGACTATCAAGTTAACAATTAACTTTATTGTAAGCCTTACTTTCCCTTCCCTCTTTTTAAAATGCTCATATAACAATTACTTGTTAATATATATGAGCATAACCGTCCTTATTAGGACGGTTTTTTTTTGCCAATAAAAAAAGCCCCCGCTAAGCGGGGGCCTGGTAGTATATTTTTAGTATTCAAATGCTCCAATGGGAATATCGAGAACCGAGGTGTCTCCGTCTTTAACGATTTCAGCTACTGCCCATACATTGGGAACTACATTCCTGAGATAGTAACGGGCAGCAAGTACCTTACCGGTATAGAATTCATAGTCGAAGTGGTCAGGACCAACTTCTTGAGCCTTCTTGGCTGCCAGCAAGGCCTGGTCAAGGATTAGACGGCCACAGTAGAGCTGAGAGGTAGCAGTCAGGATGCGGCGGGCAAAGGTCGGCATCATGCCATATTGCTTATTGCCAAAATAGCCGCCGATAGCCATCTGAATCTGGGTGTAGGCATCCAGTGCCCGACCCAGGTTTTCAAATTCTTTTTCGAAGCCTTCGGCACCCTTGTTAGCTTCGAAGAAATCTCTCATTTCCTGGACAAATCCTCCAAAAGCTGCACCCTTCTTCATCAGCCATTTGCGTCCAATCAGGTCCATGGACTGGATATAGTTGGTTCCTTCCCAGATGGAGTAGATTTTTACATCACGGGCAATCTGGGCTACCGGATATTCTTCACAGTATCCATAGCCACCATAACACTGAATGGCTTCACCGATCAGCCACCAGGCTTCATCGGAAGGATAAGCTTTACAAAGCGGAGTACTTACTTCTATCAGTTCATTGGCTTTGGCTCTTTCTTCCTCATTCGGATCATGGGCACGTACGTCAAAAGCGAAGTAGGTCTTGTACATCATGGCTCTCATGGCTTCAACATGAGCTTTGCCGCAGAGCAGAGCCCGTTTGATGTCTTCATGGTTTATAATAGTAACCCGGTCGCCCTTGGGATTGGTCAGCGGGCGTCCCTGAATTCTCTCTTTAGCGTAGTCACGAGCGTTATAGTAAGCGTTGGCAATGCAGGACAGAGCAGCATGTCCGGTCTCCATACGAGCACCGTTCATCATCTGGAACATCTGAGCCATACCTTCGCCTTTGCCATCGTTTTCCCGTGGGTCTACACCCAAAAGCCAGCCGCGGCAGGTGTTGTTTTCGCCAAAGGACAGAGCCGCAGTGCAGGATCCATGCTGTCCCAGCTTATGCTCGGCAGCAGTAGTTTCGACATCGTTTAGTTCACCCAGGCTGCCATCTTCGTTAACCCAGTATTTCGGTACTACGAAAAGGGAAATGCCCTTGGTACCCGGCTTGGAACCCTCAATACGGGCCAGGTAGAGGTGAATAATATTTTCGGTGAAGTCATTGTCTCCACCGGTTATAAATATTTTGCTTCCCTTAATTTTGAAAAGACGAGGATCATCGGTAGGATAAGCCCGGGATAAAATGTCGCCTACGTCGGAACCGGCAGTAGGTTCAGTCAAGCACATGGTTCCGGACCAGGTTCCGTCCATCATCTTGGGTAAGAACATTTCTTTCAGGTGGTCGTCACCGAAACTCTGAATCAGTCCGGCAGCACCACTGGTTAATATAATATAAGGGCCAAAAGTGGGATTGGCCGCAGCCAGCATTTCCCATACCATTGAATGCAGGATATGCGGTAATACCATGGCGTCTTCGGATTCATCAATATTACTGGTTCCCCAGCCTTCCTCTTGCAACTGTTTGAAAAGCGGTCCAAAGGTTGGTGGCAGGGTAACTTTACCGTTCTCTAATTTAACCGGATTTAGGTCGCCATCCTCATTAGTGGGTTCTACGACCTCTTTGGCCATTTTAAGAATTGGTCCCAGAACTGATTTGATATCGTCTTTGGAATAATAGTCGGCAAATTGCGGATAATTAAAAATCTTCTCCGTGGGTAGCCATTCTTGAATAATAAACTCAAAATCTCTTATATTTTGATATGCAAAATTAGCAGCCATATTTCTATACTCCCTCCATTTTTAAGGAGGCCCCCCCCAATATGCAATCCAATGTTATATATAGGCTGTATCACTTGTTAAGGAAGCTCCCCCTTTTTCTAAATATACTTAAACTTCCCCCAGGTATGCCTGCAGTGCAGGAAACTAGTAAATCCCCCTTTGATCACCTCCCTTTTAATCCAGGAATAATCCCTACAGGAGAATATCATTGTGGTCTTTGCTACCCTACAATGGCTCTGACCACTTCCACCCTAATGGTATTCCGCTGTAGAGTTTCCTTTACAAACATAAATATAACCAACTGCCTGAACTTAATTAGAATGGCACAAAGAATCCTTAAAATGTCTTTATTACCATACCATTCACATAATACCATTTTATCTTTATATATATTTATTATAGCCTTAGCCCATGCATGAGTAAAGAGAAAAGGAATTTCCGAACCCGTAAAATCTAAAATGTTAATTAGCCTTAAATCGGGATAATATCTGCGATTTGGACAGGTTGGGCAGTAATGAAGGTTAAAAAATGAAAAAAGTCACAAAGTCAACAGGATTTTGGGAAATGATGTTGAATATACAAGGGGGAATAATAAATATTTATTTCTATCCTGGAGAAAGGGGGGTAAGGGGGAGTTCTTTTTTGATATAAAAAATATTTTTAGCATATTAGGGAGGGAATTATGGCAAAGGTAAATGCAAATGGAAATGAAACTCTGGTTACTGGTCATATTCAAACGGTGGTTGCCAATCCATCACCACTCGGATTATTAGGATTAGCTATGGTAACCCTGGTGGCCTGTACACAAAAACTGGGGATTACTGAGGGAACCGCTTACATTATTCCCTGGGCAATATTTCTAGGAGCTACAGCCCAGTTTGTAGCCGGTATATTTGATTTTAAGCATAACAATACTTTCGGTGCCACCGCGTTTTGCGGATATGGTTTCTTCTGGTTTGGCGTAGGCATGACCTGGATGATAGGCAATGGTATGTTTGGTATGCGCCCGGATGCGGTAATTGATATTCACCAGCTGGGTTTTGCCTTCCTGGGTTATTTTATTTTTACTATGTACATGACCATTGGAGCCATGGGGGCTAATAAGGTACTATTTATTATTTTCTTCTTGATTGACCTGCTCTTCCTGGGTTTATTCATGAGCACCCTGGGCTGGGGTGGAGAAGCCTGGCATGTGCTGGCTGCTTATGCTGAACTGGGTATCGCGATCTTCTCTTTCTATGGATCAGCTGCCACCGTACTTAATACTCACTACGGATATACCGTACTTCCTATCGGTGCACCCTTCGGTCCCTGGACTAAGGCGGCACAGTCTAAATAGTTCAAAATAGATTCTTTTAAATAAAAAAAGGCAGGTGTAATACCTGCTTTTTTTATAACTGTCTGGAAAGGATTTAAACCCTCTCCAGACTAATTTGTTCACCTATCCCCCTATACCAGGAATGCCTCTTCCACAATCTCGAGTACCGAGGTGTCACCTTCTTTTACCACTTCCAGGGTTCTGAAGATATTGGGTACTATATTTCTTACAAAATATTTAGCTGCATTTACCTTGCCATTATAGAAGGGATAGTCATAATGGTCACTACCCAGTTCATCAATCTTTTTCTGAGCTACCAATGCCTGTTCTAGTATAAGCTGCCCGCAAATTAGTTCGCCGGTGGCCTGCAGTATCCTGGTGGCATAAAGCGGCATCATGGAAATCTTTTGATTCATAAAATACGAAGCTATAGTGCTCTGAATCTCTTTATAGGCATTAACTGCCCGCAGGAGTATTTCCATTTCTTTTTCAAAACCAGCTACACTGGCATTAGCCGTAGCAAATTCTTCTATGTCCGCCAGCCAGTCAGCAAAAACTTTCCCCTTACCCATCATCCATTTACGACCTATCAGGTCCATTGATTGTATATAGTTAGTACCTTCCCATATCGAGTATATCTTTACATCTCTGCAGAGCTCGGCGATAGGATATTCTTCCGAATAGCCGTTGCCGCCAAACACTTGCATGGCTTCAGCCGTCAGTTCCCAGGCCCGGTCGGAGCAATAGGCCTTTACTATGGGAGTATTTACTTCCAGCCGGGCCTTCACCCTTCTTACTTCCTCCGGATCCGTGGAATACTGGACAATGTCAAAATAGTAATAAGTTTTAAATATCAATGCCCGCATAGCTTCGGTATACGCTTTCAGGTCCAAGAGCATTCTGCGTACATCTTCATGCTTGATAATGGGAATCCTTTCGGATTTGGGATTAGTCATGGGACGACCCTGAATGCGCTCAGTGGCATAGGCAACTGCGTTATTATAGGCCAGAGCAGTCTCAGCCAGGGCGGCATGGCCAGTTTCCATACGGGCCCCATTCATCATCTGGAACATCTGGGCCATACCCTCACCTCTACCCTCAGCGTCAGGAGGATTACCCAGTATATAACCGCGACACTGGTTTTCCTCACCAAATGCTAAAACACAGGTGGCTGAGCCCTTGATACCCATCTTATGCTCTATGCCCACACAATTTACATCATTACTTCCCACGATATTGCTATCATCATCTACCCACATTTTAGGTACCGCAAATAGAGATATACCTTTGGTACCTGGTTTGGCACCTTCTACCCGGGCCAGTACCAGATGAACAATATTTTCGGTAATATCCTGTTCCCCACCGGTAATAAAGCATTTAGTACCCTTAATGCGATAAACGCCATCTACGTCAGTAGGATAAGCCCTGGTTAACAGGTCACCTACATCGCTGCCGGCGTTGGGCTCGGTCAGGCACATGGTGCCGCCCCACTCACCACTATACATCTTTTCTTTGAACAGTTTTTTAACGTAGTCATTACCAAAGCTGGAAACAAGGCTGGCAGCCCCGGCAGTAGCCAGTATATATGGCATAAAACCGGCATTGGCTGCTATTTGATACTCGGTACAAGCCCTAAAAAGAGTCTGCGGCAGATGACCTTCGGCTTCCTCATCTTCATTGCTTCCTCCCCACCCATTCTGATTTAAGAACCAGTAAACTTCTTTAAAGGAAGGAGGAACAATTACTTTTCCTTCATTAAATTGCGCCTGAATACCTTCGTTATCATCCCTGGTGGGAGCAGTAACTTCCCGGGCTACTTTTAATGCCTGATCCAGGATATTGTCTATGTCATCTACACTATAATAATCCTTAAAAGCATCGAAACTAAAAACTTTCCCCATATCCAGCCATTCTTTTAATATAAATTTATGATCTCGTGATGAATAAATATAATTTGATGCCAATTATAATACCCCCCCTGTGTGTCATCCAATTACAGTTAATCTCCATGTCTACATAGCATATGCAACTACAAAGGTGACAGGGGACAGGTGACAGGGGACGGTTCCTGTGTCACCTTTGTAAGCAAAGAGAACTTACAGTAATTGTAATGGAAGGAAATGCGCAAGCATTTCTACGCTAATTTAAAATTCATAATTCTTAATTCATAATTAACCTCGTACTTGGGGTTACCACTACTTTTAACAATACCTTTCCCTATTGCTACTAGCTCTTTGTTTTCTCATTAGCTCCCCGGCATTTTGGTAAAGACCCTGCGGGGGTCAACAACATTGCGCAAGGTTTCCAAAACTTCGTCACTGGGAGCAGCAATGACTGGTACTTCGCCATCAGGAACCAGTAATTCAAAACCGGTGCAGGCCTGGGCTATTTCTACGGTCATGCCTGGATTCAGGCCCTTTATCCGCATCCTTTTACTTACCGGTTCAAAATCGAAAACACCACACTGGGTTACTACCGCTACCGGACCTCCAATGAGTCCAGCTTTTTCCCGAGAATCTCCACCATCCAGATAACCAGGAGTGGTGATAAAATCCACCTTTTCAGGGAAACGATCGGGAGTTTGTAAGCCAACCAGTACTGATTTCTCAGTTAGCGAGCCGATATCATTACCGCCACCACTACCTGGCAGTATAGCTTTTAGATTGCCATAGGAACCAATAACAGAAGTATTAACATTACCATACATGTCTATTTGAGCCCCACCCTGGAAGGCTATGTCAACATAGCCCAGGGCACACTGGCCAAAGGAAGAAGCCATTTCCTGAACCATAGGAGATTTGCGGAAAGTGAAGGGACAACCTACTGACCAGGGCATATCTCCTTCTAGAGGATCCTGCCCGCCACTTTCAAAAACCATGGTTATGTTGGGGGCATGGGTCTTGGCTGCCAACAGGGCACCTACCATGGGAAGGCCGGTTCCCACGTAAACAATCTGCCCGTTTTCAATCTGCAAAGAGATATTATAGGCTAGCATTTCCAGGGGGTTTGCCGGTGCTATTTTACTCATCAATTATAACCTCCTTCCTAATCCCATTTGGGTATGACTTCCTGGTAGGCAAAACTAACCTTGGAATCATCAATATTGGCTTCAGCAGCTTCCATTAACTCGCGGGCATGATCCAAAAAGCGAATTCCACCCAGTTTATCGATAAAATCATATTGGTCTTTAGTACTGTACACCCAGTAATCAAAGAAAGCAGCAATATTCTCTTCTCTAGGTGTCACATTGCGTACCAGCCATTCCCACCATTCGCGCGCCCAGTAATAATGACCCGGGCAGCAGCCAGGTAAGGCCCCATAAGGCATGTCCACAACCGCATCCACGTACCAGAAGGGTATGGATGCACTGGTATTCTCACGAATGGCCATCTCCGGTACTATCCTTTCGGCTGTAAGTATAACCTTGCGGCAAGCTGCGGCCAGAGCTATATCATTAATTGCCGGACCATCAATGATAGCATTACCATAACGATCAGCTTTTTGTACATGAATTACGCAAACATCTGGAAATAAAGCCGGAATTAAACAGACCGGGTCCTTATCCTTGCCCACCGGGCTGTCAATTACCTTGACATAAGGATTTTGTTTTAACATATCCGAACCCAGTAATTGTTTAGATGCAATAAAGGGGGCACCTAATTGGGCTGCTTTAAATCCCAGAGCCATGGAACCGTGACTCCAGATAGAAGCAATCTTTGCCTGTTTACTCTTAATAACCCGGGCAAAGTTTTTATCATTACCCCTCATTTCTACGCCTATGTAAGATAAATGAATAGCCTTCATTAATCCCAGCGCCATAAGGTATGAGCAGTTAGACATCGGTGATCCAATGCCCACCAGATTCTTTTTCTTCTGGCGAATCATTTCGAAATATGCTTGCAGTGGGGCTCGGACATAAGCGAAACCAGTTTCGGCAAAAATATCCCCATCTTCTACATACTGGGCAATAGCCTCGCTTAAACTCATCCGTTTATCAGCCTTATCCCGTTTTTTATTAAGGTGATATTCACGGGCTCCTTTAAAATCTACAAGTCGCTGCATTTGTTCTTCTGTTACATATTGGTCCATAAAACTAGCCTCCTTTTAATAGAATTATTCATGGAAAAGCCCATATTCGGCAATATCACCCCCCCCTATATACAACTGCTAGATTATTATGCCTAAAATTTTTTTGTTACGTAATATCTCATTGATTAAATTATAATGGTAGGGACATCTCAATTCAATTAAAAAAAGGAATTTAGGGAAGGTTATTGTAAAAATTGAACCCTTTGGATACTATATGGTAGGGAAACACGGGGACGGTTCTTTTGCTTCCTTCTATCAATATGGGCAGCAGGTATTTTAACAGTCTTCACCAGGATTATAGATTCTAGCAGAAACCGCGGTCTAGCGACCTGGAAGGGTTGTTTCTGGGAATTTTTGCAGCAGTCACCAGAATTATAGATTAAGGCATGGAAGTGGATACTCGCCTCTATAGCCCATTCCGATGGAAATTGTTTTGGCAGCATGGTTGACATCTATAATACATTCTCGTAGTTTTTTCCTCAGTATCAAATTAACTTCTCCGGATACACTTAATGATGCTATTACTTGATTGGATGAGCCAAAAATAGGGGCGGCGACACATCCAATTCCTACTACCGCTTCCTCACGGTCAACAGCATAACCGTATTCTCTTACTTGTTGGAGTTCTTTTCTTAACTGCAACGGATCGGTAATAGTGTTTTTTGTATACGGTTGCAGCTCTTCGTGCTGTAAATATTCTTCAATATGAGCTGCCGACTGCCAGGCAAGCAGTACCTTGCCAACGCCTGTGCAATAAGCTGCAATACCGGCACCAACCCGGGGAAAAATGACGTGACTGGTACCTGCTTTGTTACCAATTACGAAAACTGCCATTCTCCCGGCATAAATTGCGATGTGAACTGCTTGCTGATATTTTGCAGCCAGTGCTTTTACATGTGGTTCCGCCACTGAGCCCAGCCGGGCACTGGCTTGATAAGTCAGGCCCAATTCATAAACTTTCATACCTAATCTATATTTACCGCTCTCAGCTTTTTCTAAATAATGGTTGCTAGCCAGGGTGATTACTAAACCATGCACTGTGCTTTTAGGCAAATCAAGTTCTCGACTAATTTCGGAAATGCCCCATTCCCCTTTGCGTCCATTATAAAGTTCTAAAATAGCAAGCGCTCTGGATAAAGATCTGCTCATAGAATTTTCTCCTTAAAAACTATTGCCGTTACTCCCAAGTTCGTTATTTGGTCAATGCATTTCTGGTATTATCAATCTGTTCTAAATTATACCATCTTATTATAACAGAGCACTAGACTCTGTATAGTACCAAGAGGAGCAGAAGAATGAACCTCTGCTCCTCCCTGTTTTTAACTATAACCCATAGGCCCGCGCCAGTATTTTTATGGGATGGGTAACTTCCCGGTCCATTACCTGGAAACCAATATAGAAACGACATACCGGGCACTGGGTCAAAATTACATCTGATACGGTATTATTTACATCCTCTAGACGCGAGGCGCGTATTTTTTCTGCTATTTCGCGGTGTTCCATAAAGTAGGTTCCAGCTCCCCCGCAGCACTGTTCGGGATTATCAAATTCTCTCAGCTTAGCATCTGGTATTTGTGCCAATAGTTGACGTGGTGCATCTTTAACCGTAGGTGACCAGCCACGGTGACAGGGAACATGGTAACTCCATGTAACATCCAACGGTCCGGGAGCTGCCTCCAGGCCTTGATTTTGCAGATAATCAGTTACTTCCCATATCTTAGCAGTCACAGCTGCGATTTTTTCCTGTAGCGGGTCATCGTCTGGCAGACATTTAGCAGCTTTTTCCTTAAACATCATCCCACAGGAAGTACAGTCGGTAACAATGGCATCAACATCCAATTCGGCAAAAAGCTTAATATTGGTTTCGACCATACTTCGAGCACCTTCCAGGTCACCTTCCCCCAGAGCTGGAATACCGCAGCATACCTGCCCTTCAGGGATAATCACTTCTATGCCGTTATGGTTCAAAACCTTGACAACTGCTTCACCAGTGTCTGGAAAAATAAAGTTGGTACCACAGCCCACGAAATACGCAACTCGCTTTTTAATTGTGCCTGCCGGGGTATAAGTACCAGAATACATTTTATCAAAAGACTTACTGGCCAGTTGTGGAATCTCTTTGGTTGCTATCCCTAATTTTTGGGCTAAAGAACCTGCTTTGCCCAGCGCCCCGGTCAGGCCCCTTTGGGTCAGCATCTTGCCCATTACAAATTGCTTGATACCGCCGACGCCCTTTTGTCCCATCTTAATTCGGGCGGCAATAATAATGTCGTCAATTGGTACTTTACTGGAACAGGTCTGGGTGCAATTGGTACACAGTAGACAATTATCTAAAATTTCCTGGGCGCGTGGAGTAAATGGAAGGTTTTTATGCATAAGCGTTTCTTTGATGATCAGCAGTCGATTTTTGGCAACCGAGCTTTCACTCTGTTCGGTTAAATAAGATGGACAGGTGGATTGACAATAACTGCAATGTGAACATTTTTCAATTATCTTTTCATAGTCTTCCAGTCTAAGCATGATTATCACCATCCTCCATCCATATTTTGCCGGGATTCATGATGCCCCTGGGGTCAAAGGCTTGTTTAATCCGTTTCATCAGATCGATTTGGATGTCACCCAGTTCCCAGGCTAAATATTTGGCTTTATGAATACCAATTCCATGCTCACCGGAAATAGTTCCTCCCATATCCAAACCGGCGCGAATCAGCTTATCAATAGCAATTTCGGATTTCTCCAGGGCTTCAGGAGTTACCTGGGGGAATAATACCGAAGGATGCATATTGCCATCCCCGGCATGACCTGCTAGTCCAATCATGACCCCTTCCGCAGCAGCAATGGCCTGTACCGCCCGTACCAGTTCCGGCAGTTTATTACGAGGTACAGTAATATCCTCGGTAGTAGCCCGTTCAAAAATAGTTTGAATCATTGGATAAACATTGGCTCGGGCTGACCAGTAAACTGCTGCCACTCTAGGATCCTTAATGACTCTTACCTCTTTTGCCTTCATATCGCGGCAGATCTCATCCACCAGTTTAGCTTCATATTCAACCTGGGCTTCGGTTCCGTCAAAAAACATAAACAGATAACCTTCACCATCAGCAGAAAGTGGCGGAAAGAAGTACTGATTCATGACGGTAATAGCAAGTTTGGTAAGGAACTCCAACATCGCCGGGATAGCTCCACGGGCGGTGATTTCGGTTACTATTTCCGCTGCCTGCTCCAGGGTTTCACAAACTACCACAACAGTGCGGTTTGCTTCTGGTAATGGCAAGAGGCGTAGATTAACCCCGGTAATAACCCCTAGAGTACCTTCGGAACCAGTCATCAAATGTGTAATATCATAACCTACTGATTGTTTAACAAATTTTCCCCCTGGAGTAATTACAGAACCGTCCGGCAATACGACCTCCAACCCGGTCACATAGTTCCCGGTAGTCCCGTATTTTACACCCCTGGGCCCACCTGCCCGGGTGGCTACATTTCCACCGATAGTGCAGACGCTTCCGCTTTGCGGATCAGGCGGATAAAACAGTTTGCGCTTTTCTACTGTATCCTGAAACTTCTTCAGCACAACGCCCGCTTCCACCCTGGCGGTCATATTGCTGCCATCAATTTCTATAATCTGATTGAGCCGTTTTAGATCCATAACAATGCCGCCATGAACCGGTGTACAACCTCCTGCCAGACCACTGCCGGCCCCCCGTGGAGTAACCGGAATTTCCTTTGCAAAAGCATATTTCATTACTTTAGATACTTCTTCGGTTGTATGAGGTAATACTACGGCATCAGGTATACGGCTTTTGAAATAATGGGTCGCATCATTGGCATATGCCAGCATTTCTTCCGGCTGGGATAAAATCTGGGTAGGCCCCAACAATGTTGCCAGGTCTTTCACTAAACCTTGCATCTAATCCCCCCCTAATTTATAAAACATCAGAAACTTCAGTTGGCTATTATTTCACCTGCTCATAACCAATCTTTAGGACTTTACGATTCATCTCCAGTATCTGACCGCTAAAGCGTTGTTCCAAAATCCGTTCATAGTCATCAATATCGATTGGCACCGAGGGCAGAGCAGTTAAAGCTCCCATCAGAAGAATGTTGGTAGCCTGACTGTTGCCCGCCTCTACTGCCAGTTTAGTCGCTTCAATAATCTGAACCTGACCACTTAGTTTTTTCAGCTCTGCTTCTATTGCTTCCACAGGTGGATACTGGGCTTCACCAATTAAGACCCCCAATGGATAATTAGGTCGGGAATCGGTTATGATTAAGGTTGATTTATTAGCATAATCACGTGCCACCCGCAATGTATCGGTGGGTTCAAAGGAGACGATAATATCCGCCTGTTGCAGCGGGATTAACACGCCATACTCAGTAGTAGCTGATATTCTGACATGACTCATTACTGATCCACCGCGTTGCGAGGCTCCATAAGTTTCGCCCACAGTTGTAAAATAGCCTTTTTCCACCAGAGCAGAAGCTAAGAGCTCAGTGGCTAAAATATTTCCCTGCCCTCCGACGCCGCTTATAATAATATTCAGAGGGTCTTTTACAAGCTCTTTACTCACACGCTTCGCCTCCCTCTATCTTGATGGCACCTGCCGGACACAGCGAGACACAGACCCCGCAGCCAACACAGACTACCTCATCAATTTTGGCCTTACCGGCCTCATAATCCCAAATATTGCCGGGACAGCCCCAAACCCGACTACAGAACCTGCCGCATCCGCATTCATCTCCCCGACATAAATCCTGTTCAACCCATACTTTGGCCTTTTTGCGTTTGCGCACTGCCAGTGTGGCACATTCCTGCTTCAGGATTAACACCTTTAGTCCCGGCTGTTTAAGTAGTTGATACACTATCTCGGTTGTACCCGCAATATCAAAAGGATCTGCTACGGTTACCGGACATCCTATTGCTTCCACCACCTTCTGAATTGAAATGGGCTCTGTGGTTTTCCCCATGGCAGTTAGTCCAATGCCGGGATGAGGTTGAAATCCGGTCATAGCCGTAGCTGAATTATCTAAAATAACAAACAGCATATTGGAATCATGGTATTTGGCATTAACCAGTGCGGGCATACAGGAATGGAAAAAGGTTGAATCACCGGCCAGAGCAATAACCGGTTGCTTAAATCCGAAACGGGTTAACTGGCCCAGGCCTTCAGCCGCACTTATGCCCGCCCCCATACAACACAGAAAATTATAAAGGAAATGACCGGCGCGCTGCCCCCCCATGGTGTAACAACCGATATCACCCATTACTACGCCCTGCCCTTCCTGTATGCGAAGTGTCTGTTTCAGAAGGAAAAAGGAGGCCCGGTGCGGGCAACCGGCACAGAAGGTCAATTCCCGTGGCGGCAATGGGACAGCTTCTTCAAATGGAATAAGCATAACCTCAGGTCCCTGAAAGGTTGTTCCGGTCATATTAGCCAGTGCATTTCTTACCACATCCGGGTTTAGTTCACCGTTACGGGGTATAACTTTTTGGCCATGGCGTCCTGTCAGTTCAATGTTTAATTCAGGATGATAAGCAATAATATTGGCAATGTTCTGTTCCAGGAAAGGGTCAACTTCTTCTACCACCAACACTTTTCTCGTCCTGGCCAGATGGTTGACAATAAATTTTTCCGGTAACGGCCAGGTTGTACCGATTTTCAAAATACCCACTGAATCCTTAACACCCAATGCTTCAACCGCCTCTACACTGTAAAGCCAGCCCGTACCACAGGTAACAATCATCATATCAGGAGTCTCAGGACCTGCATACCAGTTGAAAGGCGACTCTTCAAAAATGGTCTGGGCTTGATCTACTTTGGCAACTTGCAAAGCCTTAAACCAGTTGATGGCAACCATACGATCCCATTCACCTATAACTTTGGGAACCTGCTTTTCTCGAGGTATTTCACCCAGGATTACACTGCTGCGACCATGATTGATGCGGGTTACGGTCCTAACCATAACCAGCTGCTGCAGCTGTTCCGACAGTTCAAAACCCCACTTGACCATCTCCTTGGCTTCCTGCATATTAGCCGGTTCCAGCATTGGTACCGCTGCCGAACGCGACTGATGCCTGCTGTCAAACTCATTAGTGCTGGAATGGGCACTGGGATCATCAGCTACAACCAGTACCAACCCACCTTTTACTCCAGAGAGTGAAGCACTATGAAGGGCATCCCCAACTACCAGCAGACCATTCTGTTTCATGACACAAAGCGACCGAATCCCGGCAAATGAAGCCCCTAAACATGCTTCCAGGGCACAGGTTTCATTGGTCGACCATTCAGCATAGATTTCCATTTCATCAGCTACATGGCCTAACATGGTTAAAATTTCCGAGGATGGTGAACCTGGGTAGGCTGCAGCAAAACGGATGCCTGCTTCCAGGGCTCCCCGGGATATGGCCTCGTTTCCCTGCATAAGGTAAGTTTTGCCAGGCTCATTGGCAGTAATCATCCATTCCATAACTATTTCACCATCCCTTCTGCCAATTCTTTAAGCTGTACATAATATGCACTGTTTAAATCGATGAAAGGTTTTACCCCTTTATCAAATGCTGTCTGCACATGTTTCAGATTGCGGGTCTTTTTCCCCAGCGCAGCCCCCTTTAACCGATTAAGCTCATCTTCAGGATATTCTTCGCTAATTAAGTATCCTCTGGCCAACGCTTGATTAAAAAGTTCCTGTCCTTTTGGGGTACGGATAATTACCGTATTCCAGCCTTCTTGCGGTTCAAATGCTCCAACTGAGATATCTGCTAATTCCGAAGTCATATCCAAACAGTAATTACAGCCGGCCTTGCTGAATTTTTTAACTATATCAATCGGCAACTCGTGTACTCCCTTATCAGTCGTCACCTCAAAACCATGCCGGGGAATAGCCAGGCGTAAAATCTCTTCCCCGGGGAACTCTTTTTGTAGATAATCCCTAAAAGCCCATCCTAAAGACCACATACAAAACAAGCCTATACTGATTACTTCCATTTTCGGTTTTTGCGGCGGACTATTGTAGTCAAGCTTACGCAGTGCCTGGATTTGGCAGGGACGACCAACTACCGCCAATTTCTGCACATTATTGCTCTGGGCTGCAATGATTTTACGCATGCCGGGTGAAGCTAGAAAACGAGAACCGGCTGCTTTTTGAATATCATCAACTTCGGATGACAAAAATGGCTCCGGAGTAACATGGTCATCGGCGCCAGTTAGCAAAATAGTTTCTGCCAATTCATATTCCAATATGGTTTTTGCCAGATAACTGACCGTACCTCCATCCTGCTGTCCCTGAATACCTTGTGCAGCCTTAACTTTATAGGCTTTTAAATGAGGCCCAATGGCCAAATCTTGTGGTATATCCGGCAAATACTTTTCGCTTATCGCCTCCCAGTCTGTGAAAGTACGCGGACAAACTGAATAACAACGCCCATCAGAAACGTTACAATCAAAACGGAAAACCAGATGGTCTTCAATGTTAGCGATATATGGACACCAATCAAGACAGGCGCCACACAGAGCACATGTAGAGCTAGCTAATACTTCATTTTTTAGCTCCATTCCTCCAGACATTTAACCCCCTCCTCACTATGACCAGCAATTAGACTATCGCCACCTCAGCAGAAAATAACCCTCCCTCCACAATACGTACGGCTGTACTGAACGTCGTTCATAAATATTTATATGTTTCGGGACAGTAATCTAACAATCCTTCTTTTCTGGAAATTATGCCAATATGTCTCATATTACGTTAAAGTTATTACCTAAAACAAAAAAATATATTAAGACGAATCCTTTATAATCCGAGAGTTTTGCATAATTCAATATTCCTTATATGTCACTCTGAGCGATAGCGAAGAGGCTTAGATCCTTCGGCTTTGCCTCAGGATGACAACCGTAAATTACCACCGCAATTTATCAGAAACACTAATTATGCAAAATCCTCAATCCCTATACTTGCGTATATTATTAAAGGCTCAACTACCAGTTAAAACTGATGGTTGAGCCTTCTTAAGCGAACCAAAATGGTTATGTGTGCTCCTCTCATATGCAGGGTTAATCGGTCTTAAGGTCCAATACTTTTTGATAATAATCCCTTAATATGCTATGACCGTAGGTATCGCAATTGGCAACTGCTTCATCAATACTTTCATATTTTTTTCGGTCATAACCGGGGAAAGCCCATCTCCCCCCCAGGTCTATCCAGAGCGGGGCAATACCCCGGGTGGGCTTGACAAAGCGAGGATCTACCAGAACTTTGCCTGGAGGTAGCGGTTCTTTACAGGCGTAAGCATAGAGATGCTGTATTTGGGCTTCCACTCCTATAGCTGGGCTGGCAAATATGGCACCATGAACTCCGGCTTCATAACGGATTTTGGTGGGATCAGCTCCTAACAGGTCTTCCTCTCCGGTAGCTGCTGCACCAGTAGCTCCCAGGCCACAGTAGTTGTTCTGATAAGGTTGAACTAACCCTCCATATTTCCACCAACCAGTTTCTTTGGCCGCCTGGCAGAAGGCAATGTCTCCCTTAATGCCGTACTGCCTGCCGATTTCCAAATAAAGATCAACCAATTCCAGCGGGGCTGCCGGGTTATTCTTCTGCATAATTGCCAGCAGTTGCTCCCGGCCCATTTTGGCCTCTCCCATTATAGTTTGCTGGTAGTCAATATTACTGACCTGAGGTACATCTTTATCTGTTAACGGCTCATTATCTGCCGGAAGAGTTTGGGGAGGAATGGTTGCATTATTCGCATCTTTAGCCACAATCGGCTCTTCACCAGAATTTTTACTAGAATCTGCATGTTTATCCATTATCGGATTATTATCTATGGCCGATGGGGTAGTAATAATTACCTGGCGATTTTCTCCATCCCAGTCAACCTTCATACCCAGACCTTCCGCAATTACTCGAAATGGAACCATAGTCCGGCTGTCCAGGATAAAAGGCAACGGTTCTCCCGGTTCTATTTTAATTTCTTTCCCATCAATAAATATACCTATTCCTCTTGGGGTTAGTGGGCTAGCGCTCCGAGGCAATATACTATCTACCCCAGGAGTATTTATTAGTGCCCTGCGTTCCTTATTTTGCCAGGTAACCTGGTAACCCAACTCTTCACTTATAACTCGCAATGGTACCATAGTCCGATTCTTTATTATAAGGGGTGCGACATCAGACTTAATAGTTTGGCCATCTATATGTATGGTAATAGCCTGCTCCGCTATCAGTGTAGACGGGGTTACTAGAATAAAAACTGCCAATATTAAAAATATCGCCATTATTTGCCATGCTTTACTGCATACTCTAAACAAATCAGACACCTCCATAAAATTTGTATAGCCTTCCTCTCAATTCACCTTTTCTTTATGAAAATCCTGCCATATTATTAATATGATTTTTTTCATACAAAGCTTGCAGTTTTACAGCAATATATATGAAAAAATATCCGAATTAGTGGCAAAACAATTATAAACAAAGTACTTTTTCCCGATTTTAATAGAATATCCTAAAAATATTGTTATAAGCCTTCCCATAAGCAGACAAGTTTTTCAAAACCCGTGATGTATTGTTAACATTAGCCTCTATATCTGGAAATTTCATTATTTTTCGAGAGGGGGAGAAAGGATTGTCAGCAAAGGTAAAATATTATGTATTTATTTTCGTTTTACTTACCCTGGCTATCATAGGCCTAATATGGAAAGAAAATTCCTATCAGGTTTTTTCCCCGGCATGGGTCATACAGGCTACAGTTCCCCTGTTGCTTTGCTTATTAAGTATAATAATCTATCTTACTTTTGTATTAATTAAACTTCGTTCCAGTGAGAAATTTTTATCAGCTAATTGAGACTTTTGCATAATAGCAAAAATCAAGTTCTTTGAAACTACAATATGGTATTAGAGCATAGTAACCGGTTAAATTTTGGTTAATATTGCCTTTATCATCAACAAGGTTAATGGATTTGTCTAA
>Ga0209510_1000199_pt1 | contig 91252 bp, 86 predicted proteins | sample BiotimSIPDNA_FD_185749 | JGI IMG/M metagenome (GOLD analysis project Ga0209510, IMG submission 185749) | Anaerobic biogas reactor microbial communites from Washington, USA - Biogas_R1 time_0 SIP DNA (SPAdes) (version 2) | ecosystem: Engineered > Bioreactor > Anaerobic > Unclassified | place...
ATGAGCAATTGTTACATTCGAGTCCTCAATTATTTCCATTCCTGAAAAGGACTATTGTATGTACTCAGATTTAAATGTTTGTACGAAAATTAAGTTTCGTAACACTTGTTGCCGCCGACTGTTCGTTTTATTATCTTCAGGAACAATTCTCAATCTGGAACGATTTCAAAACACGTTCATCACCTGTTTGAGATAGACAGGAATATTCATAAAGGATGAACTCTGGAAAATCTTCATGATTCGGGTTTTCCTGTCTTTAATTTATAAGAATTAGCCCGATTGTGTGATAAATGGGCAGTACGAAGTTGCTGTCAATGGCGGGTTTTGATCTGATATTCATCACAATATACTATTATTTCCATCTTTTAAATCCCGAATTTCTCTGAAATTAGGAACATTTTCCACAGGAAATCTTTGTAGTTATTCATTCCTGTGTAATTATCGATCTAATTTTTTCAGTGTCCATGTAAATTATTACATCATATTAGAAGAAGGATATAATGTTCGATTATTCTACATTAATTCGGTGCTTATGGTATTGGATCCCCCATGCAACCACAAGACCTGCAAAAAATCCTATCGCAAGACCAAATGGGACTGCAAGTACTGCAATGAGACCGGTAACAAAATAATTATCTGTTTTTAGTCCGTGCTTTGCTAGTTCGATGGCAACCACAATAAGAAGTACCCCGAACATTCCAATGGGAAGGGCACCTGAAATTTCCGGGTCTGCACAGAGTATCCCGATCATAAAGAGAAGTATTCCCCCAAGTATCAATGAAAGTCCTCCTCTTGCACCAAACCGGTAATGGGCCGCCAGCCCTCCTGCTCCATGACACATAGGAAATCCACCCAGCAGTGATGCAGATAGACTCATTATACCGATGGTTTTACAAATTTTATCTGGGTTCTCTTCTTTTTTAAATAAATCAAGTGCCAGGAGGGATGTCGCCAGAATCGCATTGGTAAGGGTCAGGGGGAGCTGAGGGGGAACAAAATGTATTATTGCATTAAAAAAATCTTCAGGTGATGGAATCTGAAGACCAGGAATGGGAATGGATATGGAGATGGAGGTTGGAATTCCTGCACTGATGATAGCAACAAAAAATCCTGATACAATAATGATTAGGGCTGAAAGATCCGGAATTTTTACAAATCTCCTGGTTAGTATAAATACACACACAATACCGACAGATATCAGTGCAAAAGATATATCCGGAAGAATAAATCCTGGAATGGCGCTTTTGATAAAAATAAATGCCAGGCCCAGTTGCACTCCCCTGATGACCGGCTCAGGAATAACCTGTCTGATACGGTCCATCCATCCAAAAAACCCGATGCAAAGACATATGATGCCCATAATAATACCTGAAGCTGCAATCAGGCTGGGTGTGACTGACTCCGCAATTGCAATCGCTCCGACTGCCTTCAGCGGTTCAACCGGTATGGGAATTCGATAGTAGAGCCCCGTTATTACATACCATGCAGCAGCCCAAAAAAGCATCAGTGAGAGATGCATTCCGCTGGCCACAGATACGGCAAAAAGAAGAGGGAGAACAGTTCCGAAATTCCCTGCACATCCTGCAAGTTCAGAGAGGATATATGTCCGGAGAGGAATATCACTAACAGGCATGAGAATTCTCGTCCGGCATGATATGAACTGAAGGGGCTTTAAATGACAGGGTCACCTGGACACCTGGTTTCAGGTCAAGCTCTTTTATTGACTGCCAGGTCACCTGGACTGACAGGACTAAATCTCCGGATTTTACACTGATGAGACTGATAATACCAAAAGGTCTGACCGCTTCAACAATTCCGAAGAGGATATTTCTTGCACTACTCAAACGGTCAGGACCGGTATGAAGGGTAATCTCCTCCGGTCTAATTGCAATCTTTACCTGTGTTCCGACAGGATCTTCTGCAAGGGCATGAATTTCTGTGCCATCAACCAGAATGACTGACATGCCCTCCTCTTTTCTGATGATTTTTCCGGAAAGGACATTACTTATCCCGATGAATTTTGCCACATCCTCCGAGCATGGGCGGGTAAAGACATCAAAAATGGGTCCGGACTGGATAAATCTCCCGTTCATCATGACTGCTACCCGGTCAGCAAGTCGCTGCCCCTGCATCAGGTCGTGTGTGGATAAAATGACCGTCGTTCCAAGGTTTTTATTGTAATGCCTGATGAGATCTTCGATGACCTCAGTCGAGACCGGGTCCAGGTTTGCAGTCGGCTCGTCAAGGATGAGAACATCAGGTCCGGTGACCATCACCCGTGCCAGAGATACCCGTTGTTTTTCTCCGCCGGAAAGTGTGGTGGCTTTCCGGTTTTCATATCCTGTAAGACCTATCTCATCAAGTTTCTGCAGGACTTTTTCCCGAATTGCTTCTTTTGAAAATCCCCGGTATCGAAGACCGAGTGCAATATTATGATATACTGAGTCCTTAAAAGCCACCGGACTTTGAAAGACCATTCCGAACCTTCTTCTGACGGGATCTGAATCAGAGAGGTGAGTTATGGATTTTTCCTCAAATAAAATCCTGCCTGATGTAGGTTTTAGAAGAAGTCCCAGAATACGAAGCAGAGTCGTCTTCCCCTGTCCTGAAGGGCCAATAATGGCAAATATTTCCCCCCTTTGGATAGTCTCGGTAACACCGGTTAGCACAATATTGCCATCAAACTCTTTTACAATATCCTGAATATCAATCATATCAAGCATCTACCTGTTCTGAACAAAACCCATTATCAGATTGATTATGAGTGCAATGGCGAGGAGAATAATCCCAAGGGCCAGGGAAAGATTGAAATTTCCCATTGAGGTCTGAAGTGAGATTGCAGTCGTCAATACCCGGGTATGACCCTTAATATTACCGCCAATCATGATGGCAGTTCCGACCTCCGAGATAGCCCGTGAAAACCCGACAATAACTGCTGCCATTATCGCAAATCGCGCCTCACGAAGATGACTTTTTAAAAACTGAAGCCGGGTGGCACCTAGTGATCGAATGGTGTCGGTAATAATTGGATCAATCGCCTGAAGGGCTGCAATGGTAAGACCTGCCATTATTGGGATGATAAGAATCGTCTGGCCGAAGATCATTCCATTAGGGGTAAAAAGCCACTTTAAATCTCCAAGGGGGCCCGAACGAGAAAGAACCATGTAACAGAGCAGACCCACTATGACGGTGGGTAATGCATACAGGGTTTGAATAATACTAATTAGAGTTTTTTTACCCCGGAACTCCCTGAAAGTAATAGCAGCTCCCAGGGGAATTGAAATAAGAGTGCCGATGAGGACTGAAGAAAAAGTTATCCTGAGCGTTGTGAGCGTTATTGTGATAACTTCAGGATCTGCTGCAAGAATTAACTCAAATGCGGTCTGGACTCCGGTGAGCAGATCATTCATATTAGAGTATTATTGAGAAAAGAAAAGAATGTGTGGGTTATACCACAGGATCCTTTGTCTCTTCGTCAGTCACGCCCATGACATCTGCACTTCCGCGTCCTGGGCTGAAGTATGGAACGCCGTTCTTTTCCACACCGTACGTAGAGAGAATGTCCTGGACTTCATCACTTATCATGAAGTTTATCCACTTCTTGGCCGCATCAGTGTTTACATCCGGACAGGTCTCATCATTTACCCGCATGACTGCGTAGACATTCAGGAATTTTTCGTCATTTTCAACGAGCGGTACAAGTGAGAGGTTGCTCTCGTAGGTTCCCCATGATGCAGAATCTGAAAGGGTGTATCCCTGAAGTTCATCAGTCATCGTAAGGGTTTGACCCATTCCTGCACCTGCTTCACGATACCAGGGGGAGACATTGATGTCTGCATAGTCATATCCGCCCCATTTCCAGAGGAGTTTTTCTCTGGAGTGGGTTCCTGAAGCGTCACCACGGGATACAAAGACTACGCTAGGATCTGATTCCGCTGCATCTTCAATGGCCATAAATGCTGCTGTACCATTCAGACCTGAAACCTTTGCCGGATCATTTTCAGGTCCGACAAGGAGGAAATAGTTGTACCCGATAACACGTCGGTCAACACCGAATCCTTCATCGATAAACTTGTCTTCTGCGACTCGGTCATGGACCATGACAACATCTGCATCACAGTTTCTTGCAATTTCAAGAGCCATTCCGGTTCCGACAGCGACGTGCTCAACGTTTACGCCAGTATCTTCCTTGAATTTCTCTTCAAGAAGGTCAAGAAGCTTTGTCGCATCAAGACTGGTGGTTGTTGCAATAAGAAGCCGGTCTTCACTGTGCTCTCCAAGAGTATCAACCTTTTCTGCTGATACTGCCCCACACAGAAGCATTGCTCCCAGCACAAGAGCAATGATTCCAATAGATAATCTACCGATCATGCAATAGGAGGTAGTCTTGTAATTATAAATATTTGTTTATGAGGGTTTTTTAAGTAAAGGAGACTATACATTTGATATTTGCATGAAAATGCAATTGGTGTACAGCAAGATTTAGGTAAATATATTTAATTAATATTAATTAATATTAGTGATAAAATATTCGAGATTTTTTATTGAGTTCTACTATATAGGTTGCATAAGTGGGGCTGATAAAACTCTCTCATTTTCCGATCATGGCTGCTAAATATCGTAAAGACGAAAGATTATCAATCCGGGTGAAAGAGAATGGTGAGACGGGTTCCTTATGGGATAATGAATTATGCAGAGATGGTCCGGAAGAAGGGGTATTTCATCGATAAAACCAGATATATAGAAAGACTTGAGGGTGTGCAAAATCCTGTCTTCCTTCGTCCCCGTCGGTTTGGAAAGTCCCTATTCTGTTCGATACTTGCATATTACTATGATATCTGTGAGGCTCATCGGTTTGAGGAACTGTTCGGGCATACCTGGATAGGACAGAACCCGACCGAAACACATAACCAGTATATTGTTCTGAAATTTGATTTTTCTGTCATTGCTGTTTCAGATGATCTCAACGATACTGAATATGCATTTAACCGTCATTGCACCGGCCGTATTTTGGAGACATGGTACTCATATCCTGATTATATGGAGTCTGCTCCTGAATTAGCCCCAGATGAAAAAGCCTCTACTGCCCTCTCCCTCTGGCTTGGCTATCTGCAGAAAACCGGTGCATCCCAGGTATATGTAATCATCGATGAATATGACAATTTTGTCAACCAGTATATTACCTCTCACTAGGATCATCTGTATGATGAGATAACATCAGGGTTAAGTTTTCTTAGAACTTTCTTTAAGGTTCTCAAGGAAGGACGACAAACCGGTGCTGTTGCGAATGTATTCATTACCGGAGTGCTTCCCATAGCTATCGATGATCTGACTTCGAGTTATAATATTGCATCTTTTCTGACGCTAGACCCTGGCTTTGAGCATATGCTAGGGTTTACCCAGGCCGAAGTTTCTGAACTGGTCGATACGATATATCAGGATTTTTGTATTGATCCAACCACCCGGGGAGAGGTGAATGACCTGATAAAAAATCAGTATAATGGGTATCATTTTGTGAATCCTGATTCTGAAGCGGTGTATAATCCAACCATGCTCATGTACTTTCTCCGCCAGCTCAGTGAGAACAAAACCATTCCTGCGGATCTCTTTGACCTGAATATGAGGACTGACCTCACATGGATACGAAGACTGACCAGAGGCAATGAGGAGAATACCCGTGAATTGGTTTTTCAGCTGACAACGGACGAATCAATTCCTTTTAACCGGAAGGCACTTGTCTCACAGTTTAATATGCTTGAATTCTTCGAACCTGCTTTTTATCCGGTCTCGCTCTTTTACCTCGGTCTCCTTACCAGAAAGGATGAGTTTGATCTGAAGGTTCCAAATCTCTCAATGAAAGAGATTGCAGTTGAGTACTTTAATGAAGTATTTCGTATTGACCCTGGGCAGGAGAGATACAAGGAGATGATGCAGGGTTTTATCAGAAAACCAGATCTTACCCGGCTCTTCTCTGATTACTGGCGTCTTTACGTGAGTCAGCTTCCTGAGGCTATCTTTTCCTAGGTGAATGAGAATTTTTACCGGACAACATTCTTTGAGCTTTGTAGCCGGTACCTCTCCACGTGGTTTGTCTGGAATGTTGAACGATCATACCCGAAGGGCTGGACTGATCTTGAATTTGTCGGTAAGTTCAATGAGAAGTTTGCCGGGCTTCGATGGATTATTGAGTTCAAATATTTCTCAAATACTGAATGGGACGGGATGAAAACCTCTCTTGAAGAGTTCACCGTCCGGGAAGAGGATACTCTCCAGATTCGGGGGTATGCAGAAGGGCTCCGGCAAGAGTATCCGGAAGCGAATATCCGGCTGTTTGTAATATATTGTATCGGGAACCAGGGATTTTCAGTGTTTGAGATGACAGGTTAGATTTTGCCCATAGGGTGAAGTAACGTTGAATGTCTGGTTTCCCCCAACCGAAAATCTCTTCTGACAATACTATTTCGATATCTGACAAGGTGATATGATATCCATGGATGTGAAAACTTCGAACATCATCACCATGATTGCCGGTGTTATCTTCATCGGCCTTGGGATTAACAATATCCTGCACAGTTCCCAATGGTGGCGGTATGTTACCTTTATTATCGGAATTATTATCTTTGCAATGGGGGCATACGGGTACAAAACCGGAAGAAGGTTTTAATTCTTCTTTTCTTCTGAAAAATGCCAGGACTCTCCATCCTGACTGATATCTTTCTTCCAGATGGGGACATATGTCTTAATTTCTTCCAGGATCCATGCACAGGCTGCAAATCCTTCCTGCCGGTGAGACGCCCCGACAACAATTACCACAATCACTTCGGTGAGGTTCATTCTCCCGACACGGTGCACAATATCAACCGAATTCAGATTATATTCGCTGACCGCCCTTGCTCCGATGGTTTTGAGATCGGCAAGTGCAACCTCTTCACACACTTCAAGATCCAGAGCATCGATTCCATCATCCCGGACGGTGCCGATAAAAGTGACAATTCCTCCGGACTCCTTTTTTTTAGCCGATTCAATAAACGGATATGGATCGATTGGGTCTCGTGTAATTGCTATTACCATTATTTATCCTCCGGAAACTGGTGGGAAGAGAATGATGACGTCGTTATCAGACAGGGTGATAGTATCTGCATCAATCGGGGAAATTCTGGTATCCTTGTACATTACCATAACATAACTCCTGATATTTTTTTCCGCATCAATAAGCAGATCTGCATCAGGGCCGGACCCTGCAAGGGCGATTACGGCATCCCTGATACTTGATCCCTCCGGAATTTCCTTCTCCTGCTCTTCGCCAAATGCATCACGAAACCGTGCATAACATCGCAATGTAATTTTCATTCCTGTACCTGTTACTTTGAACAAACCTGACAGTTTTTCCGTTTTTCTGTCTTCATAAATTCAATTCTCCCTGAAAGACCATCCCATATCAGAAGTCTTCCGGATATCATGCTCCCCGAATTTGTAATATATTTTATCGCCTCCATTGCCTGCATTGATCCAATAACGCCCGCAGTGGCTCCCATAACAGAAACTTTTCCTGCAGGTGGTGCCGATGGTATCAGGCAGGAAAGACAGGGTGAACTCTTCGGGATAATACTGGTAAGCTGGCCGGAGAAACCTTCTATTGCACCGTGGATAAATGGAATTCCTGCCTTCCATGCCGCTTCATGAAGAATGAACCGTGATTCATAGTTATCCAGGGCATCGATAACAAGATCAGCATCTTTAATGAGCTGGTCAGCAGATTGAGCATCAAGTCTCTTTGGGTATGCAACAACCGAGACATCAGGCTGCAGTTTTTCAAGGGTGGCTTGTGCCGAATACACCTTTTGCAGGCCAATTGACTGTGATGCATGGAGAAACTGCCGGTTGAGGTTTGATTCCTGGATAATATCATCATCAACGATTACCAGTTCACCAACACCTGCAAGTGCAAGATATGTTGCTGCCGGAGATCCAAGACCGCCTGCTCCGGCGATAAGGATGGTTGCATCACTCAGTTTTTTCTGACCCTCTGGCCCGATAAGAGAAATCTGCCTTTCATATCGCCCGGAACTTCCGGGAAAGTTTTGATTGTTCATGATAGTATGTCTCTGATGTGCATAAGTGCCATCTTTGCATCTTCTCTCTTCTGATCTATCGCATTTGCCACGAGCCAGGCTTTTATTTCATCTCTTCTCTTTGTATCTGAAATACTATCAGTTAATAATCGTGCCCATGACCTGTCCGGATACCAGAGTTTTTTTCCGGTCTCTATTATTTTTTCTGTTTCTTCTTTTGAGAAAAAACCGGATTTTTCTCCATGGGTAAGAGTAACCCTGACATTTACCAGTGCTTCAGAAAAAGCGGTGTGCGTTGTCGGATCACACATAAGGGCTACTTCATCATCTGATTCGATGATTCCTTCTTTATACATCCGGAATACTTCTCCGATTCCTATCATGCCAAATGGATAGAGTTCTGAAGCCCTGAGTGCCCCCATGCTTGATGCTCCCACAACGGTGATCCCAGCTTTTATTACCTCAAGCACTTCCCGGTGTCCTACAGCCGCATCCTCAAAGAATACCCCGTCAATGATGCCTACAATCAGGGGTTTAATCCTTATTGCTTCAAGGAGGTCTACTCTTCGTACCGGAGGGCGGTACGTAGCTGGGAGGATTCTTTCTGCCTCGTTAACTGGCAGGCTTGGACCCAGGTAAATAATTACGTCTTGCACGTCTGCATCGCTCTCCAAGTCGTTCAGGATCCATGGCATAATGTTCAAGCCCTGGAACAATAACTCTGACCACCGGAATCCCGATCTCCGGTCTTGTCAGGTCAACAACCAAAACCCGGTCAAGACCTGCCTCTTTCAACCGGTCAATGACGATATGGATGTCGTCAAGGAAATCATCGGTGTGATATGATGACATATCATCGTATGAAATTCTTGGTTCGGGGTCAAACCATTTTTTATTCAGCCGCTTTGCCCGGTCATACCCTACCTTGGAGAGGAAATGAGTGGACTGTGTATCTTCCCTTGCTCCGTGAATCTGGGTTGCCCTGCTCTGGGCAACTTCTGTTAATGCACGAAGTATGGCAATCTCTTTGCATAGGTGTGTACCCATTCCGATGCAGAGCAGGGTCGGGTCACGAAGCTGGGTGTCATCTGATACTGCCGCAACTGTCGGAATTCCAAGGTCGCTTGTTATGTCCCGGAGAATAACATCAACACCTGCTGCCCTGAATTTTTCAATAAGATCTGCTGCTACCGGATGAGTAATATTGGTGATAACCGGGCCGCCCAGCCGGCATGCTTCAACTAAAGACCATGCATCCCGCTCAATTATCTCACAAAGACTGTGAAACACTGCTTCTTCGAAGGTATTTCCTGACGCAATTCCATTTGTACTTGTTCTGAATAATTTCCCCATTATCCGGGGAACCGGATGAAAGACAGCGTGGGCTGGTACCCAGATTTCTTCATTCCGGATGATATCATATGCCGGATACCAGGGGATTGGCCATTCCTGCTTTGTATCCTCCGGAAGTATGAGAAAATCCGGGTGGATGGCATTTTTCTCTGACCTTATCTGGTCATAGGTCATCGTGACCGTCTGCCGGTCATGTAATTCTGCAGAATATCGCTCAAGCCCTTCCATGATGGCTGATACCCGGGCTGCAATAGGGGTTGCACCTTTTCCATTGTATACCGTGATTGCTCCTTCGGCTGCAACCGGCCTGATGCATGAAAAAACCGGTATTCCGATCCGGTCAAGTCCGGTGATATCAGCAACACGGGTGATTCCGGCCGGGCTGGTAAGGTCTTTGACCAGTTCATAGGTTTCTTCAGGTGACCTGGTCCGGTGAGTCTCCTGCTGGTAGAGTTTTTTACAGGACTGGAGTATCATGTGTTCATATACGTTTTCTTCCAGAGAGAAAAAGAGTAACAGGTTATGAGTTTGTCCTGCAGTATATGACTCTGCCATATCTAAAAAATATGATGAGTGAACGCATCTCTGCCAGTTAAAAAATCAGTAATAAAGTACCGTTCTTATCTATAAAACCGGGAATTCTGATGACTGATATAATTTTTCAAGGTCCTGGCCACATCCATTGCATGACTCGGTGATGACTTTTCTAACCTTTTCCCACATGGTAACTGCAATATCACCAGGCACCGGAGTTAATCCATGAGCAAGGATGGAATCATTTCTGATCATGATATAATCCTGAAGAATGTTATACCACTCATCTGCTCCATGCAGGCCTAAATCTTCAAGGAGCGTAAATTTTGCTCGAAGACCAATGCGGATTATCCCGTTCCGGTCTGCCCTTCTGGCATAGGAAGATATATCCTGTTTTTTCAGTTTTTTCTTCAAATCAACAAACCGTATCTTCTCTTCATTATCATCAATTCCGTAGTTGAGCAGAAGAACCTGTGAAATCAGTTCAACCACCCGGTAAAGCCGGGCAAGTCCGTCGTCATACCGCTCTCCGTCAATCCGTCGTTTTGCATTATGGAGCAGGTCTATTAGTATGTAGGTATACTTTTGCTGCCTGACTTTATACCGCTCTTTCCGGTTCAGGAGGGTATCATCAAGGCTATCCAATTCAAGAAGACGTTTTAAAAACTCACGGTTTAGAGGAATGAGAAGGTCCAGATCAGGAATATGTTTCAGGTACTGGTAGGCCTTTTCATAATCCATCTTGTCCCAGTGCCAGTACCCGTTAAAGAGTGCATAATACATATCCCGTTCAGGAATACTACTGATTCCTCCAAGAAGCCGAAGTGAACTGCTAAAATGGGATGCATTAAATGCTTCGATAGATCGGTGGAGCTGGAGACGGTCATATGCGGCATACAGTTGCATCTCCTTGATTCTTTCCGTCCCTGGAATCACCATTCCGCCGGATTTTTCTCCGGTAACATGAGAAACCGGGTTTCTTGTCAGGAACGAGACGATTTCTGCAGCCATAATCATCTCCCGTGTTCCGGATGAAGCTTCGATTACTACCTCTTCTTCCCTGTACAGAGACGCTACACCGTATATCAATTCAAAACAACGAGAGAAGTTTGCCGGTTCCTCAACCATGCACAGCGAATGAGATGGTGGATCTATCTTATAATCTCTCTTGAGTGCAGCGAGTATTGGATCAATTGCTTTCTGACTCTCTTCTGAGCAGAAAAAAATTATTGTCTGCGGATGATACGATGAAATTGCATAACTGAGGGATCTGACTAGTCTGGACTGGGCATCTTCATGACTAGTCCCGATACCTGTCCCAACCGTCATGAGAAGAAGCATACGTGTTAATTCGTCCTGTTTATAATATCTGTTTTTCTATTACATAAGCAGGATAAGAATAGCAGAGAAAGTGCGTCCGGATCCAAAATATCAAAATCAATAATAGACGTGATCATGTTCATGAAAACTAATAATTGCTGCCATTTTTTACATAATCAACAAATGCTGCCAGGAATGAGAACAGGACAAATGTCATACCCATCAGGCTGATAATATGCCATAGTCCAGACATTTCAGGGCCGGTTGTAAGGATGCCCATAATAAAGCTGATCATCCAGAAGATGAGACTGATATTCACCATCAAAATGAACCGAAGCCGGGGTTTTCCGGTGATGATATACATAAATATGCTTCCCATGAGAATGATGACGCCGACTATCAACAGGCTGCCATTATACCCTCCAGGATCAGGCATATAAAAAATGGATTAGCAGTGAAACATAATAAAGGCCGGGTGTAAAAAAGTTACGTGCTGGTATAGCCATCATAAACAGCCAGTACCAGGGATCCAAATCCTAATAATACTGCAATTATCCAGAAAATAAACCCTATGAAAGGAATGAAAAACAGGGCATTAATAACAATAAATCCTACAATAAATCCCCACATCATTCCCACCTCTTTTTTGGCAAGGTCCTGGATCCATTTACCCGCCAGTGCCCCGGTAATAATAATCGAGAGCATCAACCCAAGGAGCATGAGCAGGAAAATGAAACATGCAAGAGGTATTCCAATGATGGTAATAAGCAGAATGACAAAGAGAATAAACCCTAAAACAAGTCCTGCAATTCCAGCAACCAGGGATAACAGGGTTTTTTCTGTCCCGGTTCTGATGACTTTTCCAAATAGACCGGGACAGAGTTTTATCAGGATCATACCAAGAATCAAAAACCCAAAGGTGAAAACTATCATAAAAATAGCAACCATGGTCCTGATCATATCCTGAACGATGCTCATGTCAAATTCATGACTGTTACTACTTCCTTCCTCAATGGTCAGATTACCAAGGATTGTCGCCTGTGTCGTATATCCGGATGAACTGATGATTACATCCTTGGAGATGACGGCATTTTTCCCCAGGATTACTGTTCCACCGGTTGCTGCAACGTTTTCAGCTTCTCCGGATACTGTAACCGTTCCACCAACTGCAAGGATCTTACCGCCAACATTACTGTTGACATCAATATTTCCACCTACTGCAATAAGATCAGTACCAACCGGAGCATTTACCTGAATAGTGCCCGCTGCAACGATGACATTAGTCTGAACCGGTTCATTAATAATGAGGGTTCCACCAGCCCACGTAATACTCTTGACCGGGGCGTTGATGATCAAAGAACCCCCTGAAGCGACAAGATCGTCATCAACCGGTTCGCTGATAACAATATTCTCACCGGACCTGGTGTCAAATGCTGACACCGGGGTAATGAATCCTGCCAGAAGAAACAGAATCATCGCAGAAATTATTATTGTAATTTCGAAGTTTTTCATGTGGTTTCACTTTCCGGATTTGTTTTGCTTGAATAAATAATAATGCCCTGATTATTCTGAATTCTGCTCAGGCATTGCCCCCATGTACATTCCTGTATACTCCTCAAACCAGTCTGCTTTATCTAAGTCCTTTAGTTCAGAAACACTAACCCACCTGTATTCATCATGCTCTCTGCTGATTGAAAGCCCACCGGTTAGTATTGTGCCTACCATAACCAGGTGAACTACCCTCAATTCATCAGTCTCCTGCATTGCAGTTCCCGCTGCTGTGTGGATAGCAACGGTAAAACCTGTTTCCTCAAGAATTTCACGTTTCAATGCTTCATCAAAAGTCTCTCCGGATTCAATTTTTCCTCCCGGCAGTTCCCATTTTGAGGCATTGGTTTTGCAGGACGAGGATCTTTTAAGTACTAATATGTGTCCCTGCTGATCAAAAAGAACAAGGTTGACACACAGAACCAATGTTTTTAATGTCATATAAAAGAGTATACGTGCCTGATAAAAAGGTTTCATATTGTCTCCTGCGGATATCAAACCATAAACCGGATAATACATCCCTGCGACTAGAATAGACATGCAGGTATTGCTTGTTCTTGCTCATCCTGATCCGAATAGTTTTAATCATGCAATTGCTGGAATGATTAAAAACACACTCCAAAAAGCAGGGCATACAGTCATCTTTCACGATCTATATTTAGAAGGATTTGATCCAATTCTTCCTGCGGATGAAATAAGTAGAGATAGTGTTCTGGATCCTGAAATAGTGAAACATTGTGATGAAATTTCAAAAGCAGAGGGAATAATCATCGTTCACCCTAACTGGTGGGGTCAGCCACCAGCGATATTGAAAGGCTGGATAGACAGAGTAATCCGTCCGGGTGTTGCATACCGGTTTTTGGAAGGAGATAATGGTGAGGGAGTCCCTCTGGGTTTACTAAAAGCAAAGTCAGCAATAATTTTTAACACCGCCAACACTCCGGAGGCGAGGGAGAATACCGTATTTGGAGATCCACTCGAACGGATCTGGAAGGACTGTGTTTTTGGACTTTGTGGTGTTCTGGATGTTCACAGGAGGATATACCGGGTTGTTGTGACAAGTGATGAGATAACCAGGAATTTGTGGTTATCAGATGTTCAGGATCTCGTCTCAAGGGTTTTTCCAAAAGAGTAATCAGTTTATTTCCCTTTCAACCATGATCCAAGCATTCCCCTGACAATCTCTTTCCCAATCTGTGTCCCGACATTTGTTACAGTTCTGACCGCAATTGTTCCGATAACATCACCGACATCTTTTTGTCTTCTGGTTGTCCGGGTTCTCGTTTTTCTTACCGGTGTTGGTTTTGATGTTCTTTGTGTGGTCACGGGAGGCAATATGGTCTCTTTTTCTTTTTCATGTTCGGCGAGTATTTCCGCAGCAGAACGCCTGTTTATCTGTTCCTCATACTTGCCATAAACGGTTGAATTTTTTATCTGTGTCTGCAATTCTTCAGGAGTTAAAGGAGCAAGGGTACTATGCGGAGGGTAGACAAAGGCACGATCAACCGGAGTTGGAACTCCTCCCGTATCAAGAACTGATACCAGTGCTTCTCCTATTCCAAGCTCCGTGATGACTTTTTCCGTATCTATTTTTGGATTCTGCCTGAAAGATTTTGCAGCGGTTTTGACTGCTTTCATCTCTTTTGGAGTTGTTGCCCGCAGAGCATGCTGGATCCGGTTCCCCAGTTGTCCAAGGACATCATCAGGGATATCTGCTGGGTTTTGGGTGATAAAATAGACACCTACTCCTTTTGACCTGATGAGCCTCACAATCTGGATAATTTTTTCTTCAAGTGCTTTTGGAGTGTCAGAAAAGAGCAGGTGGGCTTCATCAAAGAAAAGAAGGAACTTCGGTTTTACCATGTCCCCTACTTCAGGCAGATCCTCATAGAGCTCAGAGAGAAGCCATAATAAAAAGGTTGAATAGATTTTCGGATATTTCATCAGGGCTCCGGCTGAAAGAAGGTTAATTGTCCCTTTTCCGTCCTTCACTTCCATGATATCCCCGAGGACCAGGGAGGGTTCTCCAAAAAACAGGTCTGCTCCCTGTTCTTCCAGAGTGAGTATAGACCGCTGGATTGCTCCCAGGGATGAAGGGGTCATGTTACCATATTTCCCTTTTATTTCAGCCGTATTTTCTAATGCAAAGGTAATGAGGGAGATAAGATCTGCGATATCAATGAGAAGAAGGTGGTGATCATCGGCATACCGAAAGAGCATTGAGAGAATACCTGACTGTGTTTCGTTCAGATCAAGTATCCGGGAGAGCAACATCGGCCCCATTTCTGAAATGGTTGTTCGTACAGGATGACCGTCTCTTCCATACAGGTCCCAGTACCTGACCGGATATCCCTGATACGAAAAACCGGCAATATTTAACAGAGCAGCACGCTCCTCTATTTTTTTATTGCCTCCTCCCGGAGTGCACAGGCCTGATAAATCTCCCTTGATGTCCGGGAGAAATATCGGAATTCCCATCGAACTGAACTGTTCAACCAGTACCCGGAGAGTAACTGTCTTTCCAGTACCGGTTGCTCCTGCAATAAGTCCGTGACGGTTGGCCATAGAAGGTTCAATAAAAATATCAGTCTCGCCTCTTGCTACCGGAGAGAGAGAAATTTCTGCCATGAGTAATCATATGTTCCTTTGATCCTGATATGTTTTTATTCGAAGTAGTGATCACCGGAGGAATGTTAATTATAATGTAGATCGGATAAAAAAGAATTAAAATTTATAGTCAATTAGACCCTTTTCCGTTCCATTCGCCAGCAAAACCCGGAGTTGTCCCATAGGAATAGGTACCATAAAATGACGTTAAATCATCAGAAAATGTAAAAGTAAATCCGCCGGAATCCTTATCACCAGAGTATGAAGGAGCTTCTGCCCATGTTCCTTTCAATTGATTAAATTTACCAAAAGTCCCTGATAATCTCCCATCATCTCCCTCAAAAGTACCAGTTATCGTCACCACCTCATCTACAGAAAATACAATATCAATTGATAGCGGACCATTCATACCCCCTCCACTATTCCAGTTAGCCCACTGATATGTATGTCCATTGTGAGGGCATTTTGTATTTCTGGAATTGCAACGGCTCGTTTTTTTTTCTTATTGATACCACAACCATTTTGCTTGTGCTGAAAGGCAAATCCAATGAAGCAATCCGCTACTATGGTAAATCATATGAAGTAAATCAGATTGCTCTATGACAAAATGTTCTCGAAAAAAGCAGAATCACCAATTATTATGGATCTAAAAAAGAAAAGTTATGATTAATTCTTTTACGTAGCGCCCCGACTGGGACTTGAACCCAGGTCTGAAGCTCCGGAGGCTCCAAGGATATCCACTACCCTATCGGGGCAACCTCATAATATAATCACTCAAAGCAGATAAATCCAACGGTATTTTTAACCTAAAGTGATGATATAATTTGCCAATAAAAAATAAAATCGTAAGAAATACCTAAATTTTATTGAAAACAAAATACATAAATAGTGATATAATTTTTTTATCGTAGAGTTATTATTTTAAAAATACCAGGCAGGCATTTTTTTATCCGAAAATCCAGCAAATACTCGAAATTTATTCAGTGTTAATTCAACATACGAGAATAAATAAAGGCAATCCATATAATAGTATTTAAACTAATTTAACCCACAATTAGTTACCTTTATTACTAATAATAGAGTTAATGATATTATTGTTTTTAAAAATAATTGTATAGTTTCTTGAATTCAGCAGGTAATCAGTGGGATTTATTGCCAATAAAAAAAGAAAAGGATATGAATTTCAAACAGATCAGTTCTTTCACTCATATTTTTTTTATTTTAAGAATCCTAATCACAACTACCAATCTGATTTCCAATCATTTTCCTATACACCTGATATTATCAGAATCACCGGGGACTTTCCATGACAGATGACCTGAAAATTTGCCCATTTATGTCCAGATCAGATAAAATGGTTCATTGCATTAAAGAACAATGCAGGGCTTATCGGAAATTATGCGAAGACAAATATGAAACAACTGTTGATGGGAACTTCAAGGTTACAACTATTGTTCGCGGGATTTGTCTTCTGATCCCGGGTGATGACTGCCGATAATTTTCGTTTTTTTTTAGGTTTTTTTCCTCAGGAATATACAAAATGAAAATTAATTTTGAAAAATTGATATTATACCTTCCTGATGGAATAATGGTACCAGATTTTGCAGGCTCCTTCATGACTAACCATGCACGGACCTACCGGGGTTCTTGGCGTACATACTTTTCCAAATAACTGACAATCCACTGGCGTTGCAATCCCCCGGAGAACCTTGTCACAGATACATGCAGCATGTTTCTTCGTTTGTTTAAATATAATACCAAACTTTTTCTGGGCATCCCATGCAGCATATTCCTCCCTGACTTTAAGACCGGAACCCGGAATTACTGGAAACCCTCTCCACTCAACATCACATGGTTCAAATACCTGGTTCATTACCTCAAGGGCTTTCGGGTTTCCTTCATCAAATACTGCTCGGGGATATGCATTATCAAGTCTTGCAACCCCTTCCCGAACCTGCTCCACAAGCATGAGAATGCCCAGAAGAATATCATCAGGTTCAAATCCAGCCACAACCTGCGGGACCTGAAACCGGCGGTAATCGGCAAGACCTGTTACCGTGAGAACATGACCAGGAAGCAAAAATCCATTGAGAGATGCCTCTCCCTGAGCAAGTAACCAGTCCATTGCAGGGGGAATCAGACGATGACAACAGAGTATGGAAAAATTTTCCGGTGGATGGGTAAGGAGCATTGCAGCAACCGTAGGGGCCGTCGTCTCAAACCCTACCGAAACAAACACAACTTCCTTGTCAGTGCCTTTTGCTATCTCTACCGCTTTATAGACACCCTGGACAACACGGACATCAGCACCGCTGCTCTCAAGAGAACCGTGCGATCCCGGAACCCTGAGCAGATCTCCGTATGTTGCTATTATACATCCTTTTTCGGCAAGTTCCAACGCTGCATCGATCTCACCCTGGGGGGTGATACATACCGGGCAGCCCGGACCCATCACAATCTTCAGATTTTCTGGCAGAAGACTGCGTATCCCATGTCTGGCAATTGACGCTTCGTGTGTCCCGCATACGTGCATGAAGGTCATATCCCGGTCTGTTAGGTCATAGATCTTTTCAGCTATTGGATTTTTTAAGGCCATAAATCTCTTAAATGTCATCCCGAGAGAAGAAAAATGTGATACATGAACTTCGGCAAATATTTTTCCGGGCGGTCAAATAGAACCTGAACCATCACATACCCAAAGAACCAATAACTAGATATTATGTTTTCACGCTCGATCTTCAGACTGGATTTTAAAGTTGCACTCGAAGAAGCGCTTGATCGGCGTCAGATGAGTCTGAAAGAACTTGCAGAACTGGCAGGCATACCCCCTGCAACCTTGTACAAGATAACATCAGGTGAACGCGATCCCCGTCTTTCAACTGTCAGGGCAATCGTCATGGCTCTTGAACCATATGACCAGGATGTGATTGCCATTATAGCCGCTAAATTTCTCCTTGATGAGATCGGAGGAGAACCAATTGAGCATAATGGCAGAAAAATCAGGATAAAAGGATATACGGCAAATACCATGGAAGATTGCATTGTTGCCGCGGTACGGGCAGAAAAAGAAGGTGCAGCAGGGATTGTCTGTGCCCCTATATTAGCAACCCTGATAGAGAGAATAGTAGATGTACCTGTTGTTATTCTCCGTCCTGATAGCAGGACATTCAAGGAAGCAATCGACGTACTGTGTAGAAAAATTGAATAAAATCAGGGAGAAATCTGATTTTTCACGTAAAATGAGACCAGATCCTTTTGGACAACCTGAGCAGCATTGACCAGCTCCGGGTACATGGCATTCATGGATGCTACACACGAACCACATCCAGGAGTAAGGCTCCCATACTCATCAAGACTCTTTTCAAGGGTTTGACCTGCAGTCAACCATAAATCCCGAATTTGAGATACATCCGCTGAAAGGGTGTACGCAGAGATTTTATCGGTAAAATCCTGAACTTCCTGTTTTTTCTTAAAAGCGATGTCAGCTATTGCAGAATCCCTACCATAGAAAACCCCGGTATTCATGGCTTCCGGAATCTGATGCAGCATCGGCATTCCGATTTCCTGCATGTCTGATAGAAAGGATTCATCCTCACAGGTCAATGAAATTTCAGCTGCGGTTGAAGGAAATAGGCAAAAAGCAAGAGAAAGAAGAATTAAAACATGAACGCCATAAAGCTTTATCATAATTATATGTATTCACGCAGATCTAAATAATTCTACGGTTTTAAAGACTAAACCGGTCTGCCTGCTTTTTTAGGTTACCGGACAAAAGTGCAATCTCATGTGATGAGAATGAAAGGTCATCAATTCTTTTTCTGGATTTTCCACGCAATGGGATATTCCTTCCAGTCTTGAGAGATTCTTTTAACCACATTATTAATTGTCATAATACCATTCCTGGCACGTTGCGTCATATGCTCTTTTAAACTATAAAAGTAGTAAAAAGCCGGGTTTATGAGAATTCTACGGATATCTATAAAAATTTGTTATTGTATTGATACGGGATTTTGTGCAAAACCTATATTGTTATTTTCATTAATTTCTTTAACGTCATCTTCACTGTCTATGATGATTCCAAAGTAGTATAAACCAGTCTCCATATTTGTGGGTATTGGTGACGCAGCAGTTCCATCTGACTGGGTCCCTGTAGGAAGCTCCGGAATTTCTCCCATACCAATCAGGATATCTTCTTCAGATATGGAATTATCAGATGAGAGATATAATTCAACAACAAAGGGACCGGCATTTCCAGAACCACTATTACGGATCGAGGTCGAAACATTCATGACGCCTCCTGGTGTTCCTTGTGAATCAGAAGAAAGATCTGCAACAGTCAGGTCAGGAAGCAGCTCCATGGTAGTTTTTTGAACTTCAGGAGCCCTGATAGCAATCATTTTGTCTGCAAAAAGGATGTTATTTGCCTCATTCTCTTCGTTTATAGCCTTTTCTGAATCAATCGTCACACCAAGGTAATAGGTTCCAAAAGCAAGATCAATTGGAACGGTAACTACCGCAGAGCCGTCCCTCATCATACCGGCACCGAGATCTGAAACCTCACCATATCCAACCTCACGGTCTTTTTCAGTTATCAATGCATCAGGTGAAAGATAGACAGAAATCCTGAAAGGTCCTGCTGATGATCTTCCCTGGTTTTTAACCGTTGTATTCACCATAATTGTTCCGCCCTGCACAGCACTTTGAGGTGCAGTAACTTTACTGATTACAAGATCCGGGCGGTTGGTGGAAAACCTGCTATCTTCTTCAGATTCTTCGGAAACAAACGGAATTGTTCCGGTAGTAACAAGAAAGGCAGAACTTTTTACATCAGGTATCGTTATACGATTATTCGAGGACATCACGTTATTATCCTCGGATACTTCCATTATCTCATTTCCGGGGTCGGCAATAGCACCAATATAATAATAACCGGGTGTCATCCGTTCCATCGGGAAATATCCGGTCAATTTCTTTTCTTTGCCCTGCTCAAGATTAGTAACAAGATAATACCCGATTGCTTCATCATCCCGTGTTATTGTCTTATCATCTGAGGCATAGAAGGTAACAAAAAAGTCGGTTGTCGGACGATATCCCTGATTAACCAGAGTTGCCTTAATCTCGAGCTGTGAATTTCCTTCACGGACCGTCGGTTCAAAGGAAGTAATAATGATGTCCGGACCAGTAGGGTCAGGTTGCTTTGAGATATCGATATTGGTTTCTATCATCTGGGGACTATCATCTTCAATTCTTTCTATCCTCGGAGTTGGAACCGGAGTGATTGATATGTCAGCAAGATCCCCCACCCTCCGACGGTAGGGATCATCTATTGTCGGATTAATCGTTTTTGATTTAGCAATTGAATCAAGAGATCCAGCACTGTCTCCAAGGGCGCTTAATACAACCCCGCGCCAGTACCATGCGTCAGCAAAGTCAGGATCCTGGGCTATAGCAGTGTCAAGAAGAGAAAGTGCCCGATCATAATGCTGTAATAGATATTCAGATACACCCTGCTGGTACCAGTATTCAGGATATACAATCCGATCGGTCATATCTTCACCAGACGCAAAAGATGCAGCTGTTAACAGGAAGACTAGTAGTAATGATGCAAAGAAAGCAAATCTCACAGATGATCACCAGATTAACTAGTATGGTATTACATCATTGACTGATATTTCTGGTGGAATACAACCGGAATAGTGATCCGGGAAAAAACCTTCTCATATGATGAAATATCCAGATTCTCTTTTTGCCTGATAATGTAAGAAAAAGAAACATTGGTAAATATTATTCTGTTTCCTTTGCTTCCTTGACCATGACTCTGACCCGCTCGATGATCTCCATCTTCTTGCGGTAGTCTCCCTCGATATCTCCTTTTATTTCATCAAGAATATCATCAATTGTTTTTGACAGACTGTATACTTTAACCGGGCGCCCCTTCTTCTCGGTAATATGACTGGTAACCCAAACCCATTTTCTTTTGATGAGTTGGTTAATTGCTATACTGACTTCCGGCTGGCGTAGGTCAGAAATTCTTTCCAGTTCACGTGAAGTGAGATCATACCCTTTAAAGAGTACAACCAGAATCCTGGATTCCCCGCTTTTCAAACCAACGTCAGAAAGGATATCAATTATCTGAATATCGGTATCCGAAAGATGTACCATTGTATCCGGACCCATCCCCATCCCTGATTCATTCCATTGTTTTTATTATATTATTATTATATCGATCAAATCATGACTTCAGAGCGGAGTTAATATTTTAAAGATAATTAGCAACTTAAATTGAGATTTAATCCCAAATGGTGATTATAATAGTGATTAAGTCCTGACAACAATAAATATCATATACTCGGGTATTATATTATAATAAAACCAAATCTGGATTTATTCTCAGTTGATGTTAAAACGGTATCTATTCTTTACAGTCGCTAACATCCAGTGCGGTATTCCGGTTGAAAATGCCCAGTGTATGCTCCGTATGGTCAGCATCACACCGCAAACCAGTGCAAAAAAAGAGAATGCAGGAACTATTAATCTACATGGCAGGACAGTGCCAGTATATTCTCTTCGGAGCCTGTTTGGTTTTTTAGAACGAAAACCACTCCTTACTGATAACCTGATCATCATAAAGAGCGGGGCTGACACCGTTGCCTTCTGGGTTGATGAAACAGATATTGTTCAGCCAGGAGAGATAATGGTCGATACACGGTTTACTTCAGAATCCATCCAGACAATAATCCCGGGGATCAGGATCATAAGAACTGACCTGGTTATACTCTCAGATATCCGCAATTTCCTCGAATATGGAATTCATTCACCAACAAAATTGGGAGAGATTCTGAAATCCGACAATACAATGCCGGATGAATTAACCCGGTCTTTTACAGTGCGCGACTATAATACCATTGAGATGGAGTTGCAAAAACGTGCATCAGAGCTCTCATTACCTGAAATAGAAGAGGAGAAACCTCCATTAAAGGAGGTTATCAGGTTTAACCTGATGTATCAGGAATACGCTATAGAAATGAAATATATCCGTGAAGTTATCCAAACCTCCGAGATTACTCCTGTTCCCGGAACACCGGATTTTATTGCAGGTATTTGTTCTGTCAGGAGTGAAATAATCTCCCTTGTCGATCTTCGCATCCTCCTTTCTATTCCGGATAAGGGACTGACTGATTTAAACCGGGTGATTGTCCTGAGTGATTGTGGTAACAAATTTGGAATCCTTGCAGACCAGATCACCGGAATAGGGGTGATAAAAACCGATGACATTAAAAAATGCAATACACAAGGCAATCCAGTCTGGAATCAGTATTGTCAGGGCATGATTGATTCTCTTATCGTCCTTGATGCAGCATCTCTCCTGACTGATCCACGAATGATAATTGATGATAGTGAAGCATAATAATGAAAAATATGGTGTTTTACCTGAAAAATTTACAGAAAATAGGCCGGGTATGAAAACTGATACTGCTTTAACGGAGATTTCATGAGTAATTTTTTTACTAACCTGAAAGTTGGAACAAAAATCCTGGTAATATGTTTGTTTTTAGCTATCATTCCAACACTCATGCTTGGACTGGTTGCATATTCCAGTTCTACGAATGTGATTAATGAGCAAATAGAAACGCTGCTCGAAACCCAGGTTGTTGACATGAAAGGGTGGACAAATGATGTCTACAAACTTGCCAGAAATAAAGTCAATAGTGACCTGAATGTGCTCCGACAGAACTTCTATGCAAAGGGAACACCAGAAATTATAAACGATAAATTAACTCTTATTGACAAAACCGGAAAATATTTTGTTGTCAATGATAACTTTGAAATTGTTGACGGGGTCAGGGATCTTGTCGGTGGTGCTGCAACAGTATTTCAGGTACACAATAACTCTTATGCAGTCAGGATTTCTACAAACGTTAAAGGCACAGACGGAGAACGTGCTGTCGGGACTCATCTTACCGATAACGTGTACGAAGTAGCAGTAAAAGAAGGAGAGACCTATTATGGAAGAAGAGATCTCTTTGGAGTGAATTATGTTACTGCGTATGAACCGATAAAAGACCCTAATGGAGTGGTCATTGGTGTTCTTTTTGTCGGAACTGAAGAAGAGCAGACTCTTGATGTGGTTAAGAAGAGTATTCGTGATACGGTCGTTGGTCAAAACGGGTACATGTACGTTTTAGACAGCAAGGGTATGGTTTTAGTCCATCCAACATTGGATGATGCAAACTGGTCCAATATGGACTATGTCCAGGAGATGCTGTCAAAAAAGGAAGGTGCGATTATCCATGATATCAACGGAACCACGGTTCTGGATGCATATACATATTTTGAGCCGCTTGACTGGTATATTGTATCACGGGCAGAGATGTCTGATTTTACCGCTCCAATCGATACAATACGAAACACCATTATCTCAATTGTTGTTGCCTCGATAATTATCGGTGCAGTAATCGCCATTCTGTTTGGACGATCCATTGCCGGACCACTCCAGCAGGTTGTGGTCATGATTAAAGAACTACGCAATGGTCATCTTTCAGCCAGGCTGAATATCAAACAGGAAGATGAAATTGGTATCATGGCTGCAACCATGGATGAATTTGCAGATGATCTTCAGACAAATGTGGTTGGTAACATTGTAAAAATTGCTAATGGTGAATATATCCAGGAGTTTACCGGGCCGGTTGATGAACATGATCAGATTAGACCTTCACTTCGCCTGCTGGTAGAATCTCTTGACCACCTCCACATAGAAACAATAAAACTGACAGATGCAGCCCGTGCAGGAGACCTTTCTATCCGTGGTGATGAAAAGGCATTTCGTGGTGGGTACCGGATGATTATCGCTGGATTTAATAAAACTCTTGAGACCATCACCGAACCGGTTAATGAAGCAATGAGACTTGCAGGTTGTTATGCATCCGGTGACTTTACTGCACGGTTTGATGAAACGATACCGGTAGCCGGAGAATTTGTTGCATATCGAAATGCTCTTAACACCATTGGTATCGAACTGTCCCGGCTCATGAAACTCATCACCGAAGAACTTTTTGAGGGTGTATCAGTCCTTTCTGTTGCATCCAGTGAAATCCTCAACGTCACCTCGCAACTATCTTCAGCAAGTAGTCAGACTGCAAAAACAGTTAACGAAACATCCGATACAGTGGAGACGGTAAGGAAAAAGACTGACGTTGTAAACCTGAAGACAAAATCTATGTCAGAAAAAGCTATGAAAGCTATTGAGGTCTCAGAAACCGGTCAGCAGTCAGTCCAGGAAATCCTTGATGGGATGAACCACATCCAGAGACAGATGGACATGATCAGTATGAGCGTAATCAAACTATCAGAGCAAAGCCAGGCTATCGGGGAGATCATTGCAACGGTTACTGACATATCTGAACAATCAAACCTTCTTGCTGTGAATGCATCAATTGAAGCCGCAAAAGCAGGCGACTTCGGAAAAGGGTTTGCAGTTGTCGCTCATGAAATACACAACCTGGCTCAGCAGTCAAAACAGGCTACCGGTACGATTAGGACAATCCTTACTGATATCCAGCGTGGTGTATCGTCAACAGTGGTGTCCGCTGAACGAGGGTTTACCACCGTGGCTGATGCAGTCAGACTGACAACCGATGCAAGAAAGGCTATCGAGGTTCTGACCCGGTCTATTGCTGATTCATCACATGAGGCTATCGAAATTACCAGTTCTATCCAGGACCAGGTAGCAGGAATGGACCAGATATCTGATGCAATAGAAAATATCCGGAATGCCGCACAAAAAAACCTTGAAATTACACATAAAGCAGAAAAGACCGCAGAAGACCTACACGAACTGGGAATAAGGCTGAAAAAGATCACGCTGCAATACCAGGTGTAATCCTCTCAATGACAAACCAGGACGATGAGTTTTTTGCCTGCCTCCTCGCTACCTTTCGTGAGGATGCTGAAGAACTGCTTACCGAAATTACAGCAGGGCTTATCAAACTTGAGCAGGCTGAAGATAATCCAGACCCAGGACTCATCGAGGATGTGTTCAGAAAAACCCACAGCCTGAAAGGAGCTGCACGGGCAGTAAACTTCAGGGAAATAGAATCTGTCTGCCTAAACCTTGAAAATATTTTTTCACTGATGAAGAAGAATGAATTCAAGGCAACTGCAGCAGAATTTGATCTTTTTCATGACGCAATAAAAAGCATCAGAAATGTTGTCTCTGAAAACGAATTGAAGAGTCCTCATCCCGCTGAAATCACTAAAAGCCTGAGAGATCTCTTGGCTAATAATATTAAAGAATCTGCCGAAAAAAGGCAATATCCTTCAGGTTTTTCTGAACCCATAAAAAAAACACAGGTATACGAACGATTTTTTTCTGAAGTAAAAAAGATTATTCCCCAGGATCATGATCCCTCAATTTTTGCCAGTTCTGGTTCATTTATAGAAATAAAACCAGCAGAATACCTGAAGGGACAGGATAATTATTCAGAGATCTACCATACATCTGACTCACAGGAGAGTGGAACGGTAAGAATTGCAGCTAAAAAATTAGATCGCCTGATTGAAGGATCTGAGGAACTCCTTTCAACCAGGCTGTTTCTTACCCATCGGATACAGGAACTTGAGGAAATAATCAGTAGGTTTTCCCTGTGGAAGTGGAATCACAGCCTTGTTTTTAATGACCTGCATCTTATCAGGGAAAATATTTCAGGGACAAACAGGGTCAGTATTCCACCGGAGTTAATACTTTTTTTGGAGCGTATCATGGATTTCCTAATCTATGACCGTGAATTTGTAACAAGTCTCCAGCATGATCTGTCTTCCCATATTCATGAGACTGACCATGACCGCCTGGCCCTTGAAGCTAGTACCACAGAAATTGCAGACCTTATCCACGATGCGGTTCTGGTACCAGTATCATCGATTCTTGTTCCTATTAACGGACAGATAAGAGAAAGTTCAAGAAGACTTGGAAAAGAAGTTGACTTGAAAACAGAGGGAGAAGAGATCGAGATAGATCGTCGTATCCTTGATATGCTCAAAGTCCCCCTGATGCACCTTGTCAATAACTGTATAGATCATGGAATTGAATATCCGGATCAGCGGGTTTCACTTGGAAAACCTCAGCGGGGTACCATTAGTATAAAAATCAGCCCTCATTCGGGGAGCAAAGTTGAGGTAACTATTTCTGATGACGGGTGGGGCATAGACTGTCAGGCAATACGTGAGAATGCAAGGGAAAAGGGATTTCTCACAAGTGAACAAGACCGGGCCCTGGATGATGATGAATCAATATGGCTCATTTTTAAATCAGGACTAACTACCAGGCCTGAAATTACCGATATTTCAGGAAGAGGTCTTGGTCTTGCTATCGTTGAGGACACAATTGCCCGTATGGGAGGAAATGTCCTGGTGTCATCTGAATTAGGAAAAGGCACGGTTTTTTCCCTGATTCTTCCAATACGTCTTGCAACCCTGAGGGGACTGGTGGTACGAACAGGAATATCAGTATATGTAATCCCTATCCAGCAGATAGTTCAGGTCATAAGGATCCAGACTAATTCATTGAAATCTACCGATCAAAGGCCGACAGTTCAGTACAAAGGAGAAACAATCCCGATTATACGGCTTGCTGAGGCACTTGGGTCCAAGGATTTCGGTCCTCCAGATATTCCTGACATTCCGATTATCATTATAGCGTATGGTGCCGGAAAAATCGCATGCTCTGTAGATGAGATCTCACAGGTTCAGGAGATTATTGTTCGTCCACTTGGTTCGCAACTCCGGTGGGTAAAACGGATAACCGGTGCATCTATTCTTGCAGATGGAAAACTTGCTCTGGTTCTTGACCCCCCGGAATTAATCCAGGAAGGACTTCGCCTGTCCACGCAGGTTAAAACTCCTGACATTTCATTATCAAAAAGCGGAAGAGTACTTATTGTTGAAGATTCAGTAACCTCGCGGGCACTACTGCAGAATACTCTTGAAAGAGCAGGATTCCAGGTATTTACTGCAACTGACGGAATGGAGGCTTTTTCCATGCTGCATGAACTGGAGGTCGATATCATAGTATCAGATGTTGACATGCCCAGGATGAACGGTTTTACTCTTACCGAGAAGATAAGAAAAGATGAGCAATTATCTTCTCTTCCTATTATTCTGGTTACCGCACTTGATTCAAAAGAGGACAGGGAACATGGATTATCATCAGGAGCAAATGCATACATCAAAAAAGGAAATTTTGAGAAGTCTGAACTGGTCAGAACTGTCAGGAACTTGTTATCATAAATCCGAAAGTTATTACCGATCTGATTCGATTGATATAATATAATTTGGATGTAAATCGTCTATGAATAATCCCTCTTCTCTGCCGATTCTCATTGTTGAAGATAACCGGACTCAGGCAGAATTCTTACGATATATTCTGGAAAGAGAGGGATACCAGATCCTTTTATCATCCAACGGGAATGAAGCCCTTTGTGTCATCGAAAAAACCCGCCCTTCCCTGATTTTAACTGATATCATGATGCCTGAGATGGATGGATATGAACTCTGTTACCGTATAAAAATCCAAAAAGACATGGCTGACATACCGGTAATACTAGTAACCCATCTGTATGATCCGGTTGATATTATCAGGGGACTTGAAGCAGGAGCGGATAATTTTATTATAAAACCATATACACCGGAGATAATACTCACAACCGTTGAAAAATTAGTTCAGCAGGAATATGAAAAAACCCCCGAATGGGGAGAAAAACCACTCTGCATAACCTATAACAACCAGTCTTATAGGATACATGCTACAACAAAACAGATAATAAATATCCTCCTCTCAACCTACGAGGTTGCTATTCACAATAATGCAGACCTGCACGAGACTCAGGAAAAACTCCACTACCTAAATGACCAGATGCAAAAAACACTATCAGAACTCCAACAAACAAATGCAGATCTGTCAATAGAAAACCAGGAACGGAAATTGGTGGAAACTGCTCTTGAAAATGCCAATAATAAACTACAACTGATGGCGAGTATAACCCGCCATGACCTGCTTAACCAGTTAAATTCTCTTCAGGGCTATTTTGAACTTGCAACAATGGAACGGACAGCAAACCAGCAGGATGCATGGACCTATATCGATAAAGCATGGATAATGCTCCAGAAAACTATCAGTACGGTAAAATTTACGAGAGAATACCAGGAGATAGGTATAAAAAACCCGGTATGGCATAATTGCCGACATCTGATTGATAAATCCCTGCAATACATCTCACTTGACCAGGTTTCCCTAGTTAATGCCATCCCGTACACGTTAGAAATATTTGCTGATCCTCTAATAGAAAAGGTCTTTTCCAATTTGATTGATAATGCCGTAAGATATGGAGGAAAGATCAGCAAAATTCTTGTTACCTATGAGGAACACGAGGGGACAAAACAGATCATTATCCAGGATGATGGATTGGGGATTTTACCGGAAGAAAAAGAGATTATTTTTCAGTATCAATATGGAAAAAATACCGGTCTGGGTCTATTCCTCTCAAGAGAAATTCTGTTAATTACCAGAATAACTATCCGAGAAAGGGGAGTATTAGGAGAAGGAGCCCGGTTTGAGATACTACTCCCTGATGACACCATCAGGTTTGTTGAAAAATAAGAGATAAAAACCTTCAGATACAAACAGAAATCCGTAAATTTTAAAAAATTTTGTTTTAACATGAAAGATAGTGGTATGGTGCACAATACTGACATGGTTGGATCAGAGACATACATACCAACTACCCTAATCAAATTTTTCATCGCAAATAATCCGCCATCCTCCCTCTGGCACTCGCATCTCAAACCTGACTCCTGCTCCATATGTTCCATTTTCGGTAATGGGAATACCAGTAAGTTCAAGTATTTCACTTATCAGGAACAGCCCCATACCGGTATTATTTGCTCGTGATGAGGTTTTCATCTAACCAGCTGCTAAATAAACCAAAGGTAATACATTACCATGGAAAATATTCGTAAGGCATTCGATTCCCTTGCACAGGAATATGATAAACACCGGGAACATATCATTCCTGATTTTCACCAGTTTTACGGATCAGCTGTTTGGGCTGCAGAATCACCTTTAGAGGAACCGAATATTCTGGACATTGGTGCAGGAACCGGCCTTTTAAGCATGTTTGTCCTTAAGAAATTTCCCCATGCAACTATCACTCTCATGGATTTTGCAAAGAATATGCTTGAAATTGCAAGAAAACGATTTTCTGGAAATAATAACATTAATTACATAGTTACTGATTACAGCAAATCTGACATTGGTGGCCCATATGACATTGTATGCTCAGCACTATCCATCCACCACCTGATATCTGAGGATAAAAAGAAATTATTCAAAAAGATCTATTCTGCACTCAATCCTGGAGGAATATTTGTTAATGCCGACCAGTCAGAAGGAGAGACACCTTATTTTTCTAACCGGTATCAGGCATACTGGAACGATTTTCTCATGTCCGGATCATTCAATGAACCTGAACGCTTGGAGATTTTAAGAAGGAGATGCGAAATGGACCAGAATGAAAAATTATCAGATCAAATACGGTGGCTTTCTAATGCCGGTTTTTCTGATGTTGATGTTGTATACCGTAACCGTACCTTTTTAGTCACGGTTGGGAAAAAATAATAAATATTTACTGAAAATATTTGATACAATTGAAGTCATACCAGTTATCTTCTTTTTTCCTATTGCATGGCATTTGTGTAATGCAGATCCAACTAGCAGATTTATACTGCATTTCCTGAATGCAAACATGTGTTGCACCTGTGCAGAGCGTCTCTGGAGTGCAAATAATTAATATTTAACGAGTATATCATAAAATAATCCTAAAAAGATGAGAACAATTCATCATAAAACAGGAGGGAATCTGTATGACATCAGGCACAATCACATCAACTTGGAATTATCAACAGCGATTGAAAGAAGCAGTAGAATCCATACTTCATGATGCAAACCTATCTATGAATAAAGGGGATTATAGTGTTGCATTACGACTTTATGACAGGGTGATTAAAAAAGAGCCTAATAATAAGGCCGCACTTATGAATAAAGGAAAAACATACGAATATTTGGGGAATTATCCGGCAGCTATCAGGGCATATGGTTCATTGATAGAAGTCGATCAGTATAATCCGGAGGCATGGTATAACAGGGGTCTGGTTCTGAAAAAGAATGGTGAATATGTTGAAGCTATGATTAACATCCGGATGGGGATGGCCCTATACCTTCATGAAAAATAATTTTTTTGAAAATTCAGGTGCGGTAATTAAGAATGGTTTTTGGATATTACCAACATTTTCGTTTTTTGTGTGATTTTTTCTGTTAGAGAAAATGAAATAATCCTCCGGTTTTTGCATTTTCATCAATCCAAGAGATTATTTCATCCCGAAGAAGAAGAAACTCTTTTCTATAATTATCATTTTTTTCCTGAGGGCAGGTTATGTAGAAAAACTCTTGGTGAACTGTTTTTCTAGCACCTGGAAACACTGGACAAGCGTATGAGGCTTTTTCGCAGAGTGATACAGCGAGATCAATATTTTTATCCAGATACATAAAAATATCATCTGATTGTTGTCTGGATATGTCAATTCCTATCTCTTGCATCACTTCGACTGCCATGGGATGAACCGTTAAAGGACGTATTCCAGCACTGTATACTTCAAAGATATCTCCATACTGAAAACGCAGATAACCTTCAGCGATTTGTGAGCGGATAGCGTTATCTGTGCTGATAAATAATATCCGGATTCTCACGATGGCTCCTGTCTCCAAGCATGGATTAGACATATATTCTAAAAAAATTGTTCACAAAAGGTTTAAGGCATTTTTTAATGTAGACACCTCTGAAAAAGTGATGGTCCGATATCCCATTCCTATCAGTTCAACATCTTCCCAGGATTCTTTGCAGACAACAACCGGTGCCTGATGTACCATTGTAAAGATAATATCATTTTCAGGGTCCGGGGAGACTGGAATATCAACATCATTTTGAATGGTGTACCGGTACGGATCCATATTTCCAAAGAAATACGCCTTATACCTTTCCAGATCTTCTACAGGTTTATCAAAAGCTGAATCAGCACTTCCTGCAATGGTAATATCCACCGGAATCCAACCATATTCGGGGAGATAAAATTCTGCCCAGAAATGAGGACCGGCAAGACCTGGAATCAACTGGTATCCTCCGGCAGAACGTGCAGGAATCCCAAGCGATCTACAAAGGGCACAAAAAAACATGCTCTGGGTTCCACAATCACCATATCCGGTTTCATACATAAAATTTGATTCCGGAATTTTTGCTGCAGCAAGATATGTATGGGGGACAGTGCTGTATGGATAAGTATCGAGAATATACCAGTATATCTTCTCTGCCATCCGGTAGGGATTCATTTCATCGCCGACTATCTCCTTTGCCAGATCAGAAATCTCCGGAGTAATTTTAATATTGGGCTGTGACCGGGTATATTGCGGGTAAAATTTAGTTGATTTATCATATGGACTTATACGTTCCGGATCAACTTTGTGCCGGCGCTCAAATACTGTAAACTGGTAACCAGCTGATACATTCAGAAATGGACCATTCATTTCAGAAAGCGGAATCTCAAAATATACCTGACCATGATCCCCGTTGGTTATCGGTTCGGATTTGACATATTCTGCAGGTTCCAGATAGTTTACGGAGATATCTTTCTGACTTTCAAGTTCAATGGGCAGAGGAAGCCATACCTGAAGGGTGCCCAAATCCGGCAGATATTCCCGGGGAATGCTTAACGTATTGTTTGCCTGGAAGGTTTTAGGATTCCCATACGGACCATTAAACCTGCTATCAGCAGTGATGACCGGATAGAGTTCATCAAAACCTTCAGATTGGCCCTTTGATCGGGAAATTTCCTTTAAAATACTGATATTATGATAGGCGGCATTATTTGCAATTCCAATAAAAAACCGGACTTGTCCGTCAGAAATCATTTGTATTGATTCACCGGGTAAAAGATATCGCTCACGCTCCTCTTCTGAAAGATTTGGATAACTTGATCTAAGAACCTCTCTGGCCTGTGTTATATTGTAGACCATCTCAACCAGCATCCATGTTGCCCGGTTTTTCATATGATGGGCATTTCGTGCAGCTTCTAGGTTTTTTTCCTCATCATAAACGATTATCGACTGGTTGAAAAAATCAATTGATTTTTCAAAGTTATGATTGTTGAATGCATCTAATCCTGATTTGAACAGTTCATCTCCATTTATATCTGCATAACTAATACTACAGGAGATGATGAGGAGAAGAGCAGTTATGACTGATAATTTCATCATATAACAATAAGAGGACAAAAGGAAAATAAGTGTTGTCAGCATCAAAAAAGATGACAATCGGTTGAATTAGATTATCGTTTATTAGATCATCAAGACTAAGTTTGGTTCCCTCATGGGCAATATAACTATCAAATCCGGTCCGAAATGTACCAAGAGCACGGGAACGTAAAATGTATGCAGGATTCACCCGGGGACATGATTCGTTCACAGGTATGATTCGCTCAATTAAAACTCAGAAAAGCCGGATGACGTATCAATTTATCAAAAAAAGGATTATCCGGAACGCCCGATTTTACTCTATCCATTGGGGAAAATTTACCTGACCTTTGTCTGCCATCCAGTCATAGGTTTTTGCAATTTTCGTTAAGGTAAATATTTTATTCCGATGTTGCTCAGGGACCTCTCTGACCTTATATACAGGCATATCCTTGAAAGGAACCCAATTTTCATCTACATATTCATGAGGGATAAATTCTTTTCCGTCCGGACTATATGAGAACCCTAGATAACTAAAAGGATTCGGGCCAAGAGGTTTTCCTCGTCCATCACGTCCTTCAATACTGTTTATATGGATACCAAGAAGTTTGTTACCTTTTTTCATACTTCGAAAAATTTCATATTTAACCCACCGTTGATTGTAGGTATTAGTACCAATCAAAACAGCAGAAACACAAGATTGCTGAATCTGTACGTCAATCAGTTTTCTAATAGAATCATCTCCGGATTTTGTAGCAGCTTCCCATAGATATGGTGGGAAATAACCGCCGTGATTATCATGAGTAATTTTATGAGATCTTACCACGTTTATTCGAAGATCATTCATATCCTGGTTAGCAATACAGAAAAAAACTTTTTTAGGCATGCAGCAAAACCTTCCGTTAACAAATCTATACTCACTAATGATAATTAACAGCTTCTTTTTGATAATTAATTGATATAATCAAAAAAGAATTCCTTTTCCAAGTTTTAAGCATCAGGTTTTCTTTATTTTACCTTACCGTATATCGAAATGTATATGCCCATTCATGATCGATTACCCTGTGAATACCCTTGGATATATTCGTCACTTAAAAAAAGTGTAACATGATATGTCCAGCTACATCCACTGGGAGATTTATTATGAATACAAAAAAATTGACCTGGTTTTTAATTTTGGTTTGTATAGCACTTACGTTGTTACAAGCAGGCCTGCCAGCTCTCGCAGATAGCGTGAGCCAGGTTTCATCAGTTCCAATCAGCATGCCGGGAAGTTCTGTTGTTGAAATAACCGGAGTAAATGCGGTAAATTTCCCCAATGTTATCACGTATGTCAGGGTAAATACCCCTGAGGGGAGAGAAGGCCAGCTCAGAAAAGAAGATTTTCATATCTTTGAAGATGGAGAACTGATGGAAACTGCATCAGTCCAGTTCCCTGATAAGACCTCTCGTACAAAACTTGACCTTGCCATTGTTTTTGATGAAACCGGTAGTATGAGCGAAGAGATCGCTGATCTAAAGGCCAAAGTCAAACAACTGACTGATAATCTTGCTTCTGCAAATATTGACTGCAGGTATTCACTCATTAGTTTCAATGATGAAGTGATCATAAAACAGGGATGGACATCTGATCCGGCTATCATGAAAAATGCTGTTGACGGATTAGAAGCTGATGGAGGAGATGACGCACCAGAGGTTAACCTTGATGCAATTGAAACTACCCTATTGTCTGGTTTTCGTCCCGATGCCCAGCATATGATCCTTGATATAACAGATAGTATGACTCATTACCGCGGCGATGGCACCGAGTTCTCACAATTCACTATTCCTGAAACAACTGAGCATCTTATCAGTAATGGGACAAGTTACATACTTGTCGGACCAGCATCGACATCAGGTGGTTATACCATTCATAGTGACAAGAAAGAACTAGTAAAAGCTCTTGGAGGGAGTGGCCTTTTTATTGATATTCACAGTGATGAATTTTCTGTCATCCTGGACAAAATTCAGTCCATCATCACTGAGACCTACACCATCTGGTATTATTCTCCAAATTACCATGAAAAAGATAAAAAAATTTCCATAGAGGTTCGGGTAGGAGATGATTTCGACAGCGGTCTGTTTACCGTCTCACATATACAGGATTCTCTGGCAGCACCTCTTCCATTAATTACCTATCAGACAAGTGACCAGGAGACTGGCATTTCCGATATATCAGATGAGATCAGTACACTGGGAAGATCCATTGTTGACATTACCGGAATAAATGCCGTTAATTTCCCGTATATACTCTCATATGTCACGGTAAACACAACGGATGGAAGATCAGGAGAACTTACAGAGACAGATTTTAAGGTATACGAAGACGATGAACTCATGAATATTACATCATTCTCATTTACCGATAGTTCTGATAAAACCAGTCTTGATCTGGTGATTGTTTTTGATGACACCGGTAGTCTGGTAGATGAGATTGGTGATATGAAAGAAAAGATCCACGGGCTGACAGAAAGTATCAGTGCAGCAAATATTGACTGCAGGTACTCATTAATCAGTTTTAAAGATAGTGTCGTCGTACAGCAGGAATGGACAAGTGATCCGGCAGTGATAAGAAAAGCAATTGACAGCCTTACTGCAGAGGAAGGTTTTGATGATCCTGAAGTAAACCTCGATGCAATAGAAACCGCCCTTGGTTTTGGCTTCCGCCCTGATGCACAGCATATGATCCTTGACATTACTGACAGTACAACCCATTACCGCGGTGATGGAACAAGATTTTCCAAGTATACCATTCCGGAAACGGCAGATCATCTGCTTGATAATGGAACCAGCTTCATACTTGTTGGTCCGACCACCGTTCCAGGTGTTTTTAATGAAAATAACGATAAACGTGAGCTAATTAAATCCCTAGGTGGAAGTGGTCTTTTCATTGATATTCATGGAGACGATTTTTCAGCCATACTGGACAGGATACAGGGGGTTATCACGCAGACCTACATAATCGGCTATTATACCCCTGACGAGATTACTGACGGAGGAAAGCGGACTGTCAGGATAATTGTAAAAAACAATGAAGACAGCGGGCAATACACATCTAGTATGAGATAATCCCCTGGTTTTCTTTTTTCAGCATAATTACCCTTTTTCCGCATTATCCCTTGTTCTTTGAAAGCATCTAAAAAATTTGAGCCGCTTTTAGATTATTGGTTTAAAAGTAAATCTTTAGATGAAATATCAGGGATGTTGTTGCTTTAATCAATTGATAACAGACGAAATAATATCAAAATCTTCATAAACCTACATATGTATCCATTCGCTCTTTAATCGAGTTAAACCTCAATGACTGGACTAAATAAATAATACATAGAAAGTTATTTCGAAGTAATTATGGTGTTATGAAAGATATCGAATAGTATACATGACTATTCCTGATTATCAGACATTCATGCTTCCAGTCCTATTATCCGTAAAAGATGGAAAGGAACACCATGTTCAGGAAATATATAACCAAATAGCTTCTTCATTCAACCTTTCAGAAGATGAACGTAATCAGAAATTGCCAAGTGGGGTTCAGTCTACTTTTGATAACCGGGTAGGGTGGGCCAAGACGTATCTTAAAAAAGCAGGGTTAGTTTCTACTCCTTCAAGAGGGAAGGTAAGGATCACAGATCGTGGTTTATCAGTATTAAAACAGAATCCAAGTAAGATAGATCAGAACTTCCTGAAACAGTTTCCTGAATTTCTTGAATTTCAAGGTTTTAAATCAGAGAATCAGTTAAAATACAATGAAGTTACTGTTTTTCAGGAAAGTAACCTGACCCCACAGGAAATACTGGAAAACAGTTATCAGGATTTACGAAATAAACTGGCTCATGAACTCTTAACTCAGGTAATGAATAGTTCCCCAGAGTTCTTTGAAAGACTGGTCGTTGATCTTCTAGTTGCAATGGGGTATGGAGGGTCTAGGAGTGAAGCAGGAGAACGAGTTGGTAAGTCAGGTGACGATGGAATAGATGGCATAATCAAAGAAGATAAACTGGGACTAGACATTGTCAACATTCAAGCCAAGAGATGGCAGAACACAGTAGGAAGACCTGAAATACAGGCCTTTGTAGGAAGTCTTGCAGGGAATCGTGCTCGTAAGGGAGTATTCATTACTACATCAAGATTTTCTAGAGATGCTATTGAATATGTCCAACGTATTGAACAGAAGGTTGTATTAATTGATGGGGAAACCCTGACCCAAATGATGATAGATCATAATGTGGGGGTATCTGAGGAGTCGCGGTACATCGTTAAAAAAATCGACTCTGATTATTTTGAGGAATAACAAGTACGATTAGAATACCTTTAACTTACCAACATAAAACGGTAAGAGCCTGTTTTTAATAATTTCATTTTCGTTAATGTTAAAAAAGACTATATCACATAGCTAATTCTGGAAAAAAAGAACAATTTTACCTGAAGATTTTTTAGAACTTTTTTGTTCTCCACAATTATTTACTTTCTCCATTCCAATCATAGAATGAAATACTATGAAACGGTATACAATTAATGCAATTGTTGATCTTGCTGCTCTGGTTTTTTTCGCACCTTCATTCATATCGGGAGTCGTTTTATATCTTTTTCTGCCATCTGGAGGAGGAAGAGGATTAGGAGGCCGATCATATCTGAATATTTCTCGTGACCAGTGGTTGAATATGCATGACTACACCAGCCTGATTTTCGCTGGCCTGATAATTATCCACATTCTCCTGCACTGGAAATATTTCCGGCATATTAACAGAAATCTGGCTTCAAAATAAAAAATGCGATAGTCTTTAGAGGTGTAGGAGATCGCCGGTACTGTCGTTATGTAAATATCATCATATTCGAGGTTATACTAAACTCTGGCACTATTAGATAATCAGAAATAATTCATAAATGAGGAATATTAGAGAGTAGGCACCTTTTCCATTAGAATAGATACAATCATGCTAAAACTTGTCTGAAATTGTCCCAGATGACCTTGTGGGTCAGAATAGATGGATAGGTTTCACTCATAGACTCCGGAGAAACAGTACATCAGACAATATTTAGCAAGGGTAAAGGAGGAAACGGAGCAGATGTTAAAAAACAGGAAATCCCTTTTCCTACGCGGAGAAGTTCGCTGACCAGGGGCGTATTTAGCGATGCATCAATTCAGAGTACCGACACAGATCTGGAACCTTTTGTTTTGTTCATTTATTACCATTCGATTAAACCGGCCTTCATCGATTACCTTTGTATAGATGATGATGACAATATGCCTGACATATGATCCCTCGATCTTCGGGCTTGAAAGAGCCTGCTCCAATAAATTTCACGATATTACTTTAAGAGTGTTAATTAATTACCTGATGTATTATAGGCATGTAAAGCCTTTATCAACCAGGCCATATTCCTGCCAAGGTTTTTCATGGTTAATATCCCTTCTTCATCCTTTTCCACTTCTCCGATTGCTTCCCCCATACCAAGATTCCAGTATGTTGAACCGGGAATTACCATCATAGCAGGTGTAAAATACCGGTACATGGTATCCAGAGTATTTGATGCTCCTGCTCTTCTGACGGCAACTACAGCAGCAGCTACTTTGCGGCGAAACAGATAGTTATTTGCCCGTGCAACAAAAAATGAGCGATCAAGCAGGGCTTTCATTTCAGCGGTTATGTCCCCATAATAGACAGGAGAACCCATAAGTATCCCATCTGCGTCGAGCATTTTCTCTATGCAATCATTGAGAATATCGGTATCAATAGCACAACGTCCATCTTTTCTTTCCCAACAGGTGTAACACCCCCTGCATCCGATAATCCTCTCTCCTGCAAGCTGAACAAGTTCAGTTTCGATTCCTTCCGCTGACAGTTCGTGTAGGACATAATTGAGAAGAATAGCAGTATTTCCATCCTTTCTCGGACTTCCGTTGAATGCAACGACTTTCATAGTACCTCATATCGTTTTTCAGATAATTAATATCTCTACATCATTAAAACCTCATCTCCCGGATTTTTAGGCACATAAATTCAGTTGGTCTAAAATTTCTCTGTTTTTCTTACTGACTTCAGACAGCAGAGTTTCTCCTTGAGATAACTCGAACAACTTGATCTTTTCGAGTTCGAGAAGGAGTTTCTCAACAGAATATTTCGTTGCAAGTCCAGTTTCTTTCATGATGGTTTGTAACCTCATTCGGATTATTAGAGCAATGAAAACCATGAACAAATACCCACGTACAGAATTCTCTCTTCTTGCATTGAGTGGCAATGTTTCCAAATCATTTTTCATTCGCAGAAAACATTTTTCAACGGCATCCCGTTGACGATACAAAGTTAAACAAGTAATCCAGTCCAATTCACCACTGTAAAAAAGAATAAACCGTCCCATCTTATTTAATCTTTGAGTAACTGCTTTCTGCTTAATTGACACTTCAAACCGTCCATCAATAAATTTCCAATTAAGGTACCGGGCAAATCCTTTCGCGATTTCATGAACTACTGTTTCTGGTTTTCTCCAGTTTTGAGGCCTGGAATTTTTTAAACGCTCAACAGCATCGAATAGCTGAACATAAAATGAATCGCGTTCATCTTGTTCTCTTTTCGGGTCATAATAGCAATATCCATTGACTTTTAGGATTCTGGGTTCATCAACAAGATCAAATTTATGTTCAAGGATGACAGGCATCGCAAATATTGGTCCTTTTTCGTGTTTATGGAGATATTCTGCCTGCTTCACCTTGTTTTGAGATTTACTCATGAGTTCCTTTATTGATGTCAATTGAATCGTAGCAGGAAGAATAAAAGGGATATTATCGTGAATCAATTCCGCAAGAGTTGTTTGGGAAAAGAATCCCCTATCCATAATCAATCGAAATTGTTGAGAGCCTGCTTTTTTTAAGCGTACAAATGTATTTTTCAGAGTTGAAATATCGGCAATGCTCCCAGGATAGATATCATATCGAACCGGTATTCCTTTATTTTGGTCCATTACTAGAGAAAGATTGATCTGCGGAAGACCATCATTATCCCGATTATATCCGTATTCAAGACATTCCAGAAGTTTTGAGGAACTTGATAAGCTTGTGATGTCATAGAGAAGGGTTGCATTTGGTTCAATATGTGCTGCAAACCGATCCTTGAACTCATCGGGGATATTACTCTGGCCGATATTTGAGAGTAATTCACTGATTCGTTGTCCACTGATAGGTAATTTATTATTTCGGAGCCAGAGAGAGGAACCTTCATACCATGATTGTACATTTGCCATTGCAGTCGGGCGTAGAATACGATTGTATACAAGGGCTAATAGTGCATCTGTTTCGGTTTCAGAAAGAAATTCTTCAAGGATGGATTGGATTGAAAGTTCCTGAGTAATGCTCTGAAGAGGGAGAAGATTTCCATGGTTGTATGCCGCTTTTGGGGCTGAAGATGCTGACATTCTGGCGGGAATCATTTCATCGGTTCTAACACGAACCGGTTGACCATCGATGTTTTTTCCGAGGTACTTAGATTTGTGACGAATCTGTTTTTTCTCTTTGTCATAGTACGGGATATCTTCGTACCAATACTCTTTCCCATTGATCTTCTTGATACGGATTGTGGACTTCATTTCTGCTACTATAATATAAGCGCATATATTATTTATAAATTACGGTTAACTGAAATCAAAACAAAACCACTGTTCCAATTTAATATGAAACAAAATAATTTGAGACGATATTTTTAATTCTGTATGCGCTTACAATTCGGTAGTTGAGGTATAAAATATAAAGATCTCGTGATTATTTATTCAGTATTTTTTTATCGAATTAAAAATGATAGGCGATTGGGATGAATTTTCTGATTTTTTTTAATAGATCAAAACCTACATTATGTCACAGTAAAGTGTTCCATCTCAGATGTTATTCGTTGAACTGCAGAGGTTGCCTCTGAAATTGCCTGAGATATTTGATCTATTGAGGCAGTTAATTCCTCTGTCGCTGCTGCTGAATCAACGGCTTCTTTTGCTGTCTGTTGGACAAGGTTTTCTATCTCATTCACACTTGCCGTTATCTCTTCTACCGATGCAGCCTGTTCCTCTGATGCACTTGCTCCTTCAGCCAGGTGTTCATAAATCACATTAATAGCGGTTACGATATCGTTGAATACCCGTAACGTTTCTCCCACTGCTTCATTTCCTGTTTTTACTTCTTTAAACGATTCAGTCATGGAGTCAGAAACCACCTGTGATTTTTTCTGCAAATTTCCAATGATGGTTGCAATATTTTCTGCAGATTTTTGTGATTCCAATGCAAGTGATTTTACTTCATCAGCAACAACGGCAAATCCCATGCCTGCTTCTCCAGCTCGTGCCGCTTCAATTGCCGCATTCAGTGCAAGAAGACCTGTCTGTTCTGATATTCCGGTGATAATTCCAACTATTTTTCCTATCTCCTCCATCTGGTTATTGATATCAATGATGTTATTCCCGGTATCTTCAAAAGAAACCATAATTCCATTCATCCCGTTCTCTGCTTGACCTGCAAGTTTCAGACCTTTTTCAGTTAACTCTACGGTCTTCATAGCCTTTGCTGATGCTTCTTCTGCGTTGGTGGCAACAGCTCCAACTGTTTTTGAGAGATCGTCCATCGCAGATAGAACCTGGGTTATGCTGTTACTGCTTCGTTCTGCAAGCCTGCTTACCGATGAAGAATTCTGAGCTAACATGCTGGTGGTTCTGGAAACTTCCATTGAACTGGCATTGGTTTCTTCCATTACCGCCTGAACTGTTTCAACCTCGACCTTTATCCCATTGATTGCATCCGAAACACAAATCCCACTATTATCAAGGGCATTTTTGAATTTTTCAAAGTCTCCTCTGACCTGTGAATTTTTTTCATACCTGATAGCGAAATTACCTGTGGCAAACTGGTTTACTATGTTCATTGCTTCTTTGAGTGGATGGACAAATGCACTGACAAGTTCATTCACACTTTGGACAGTGACAAGAAACTCGCCATCGTAACCTGAAGTGTTTATCTTTGCTTCAATATTTCCAGATTTAATTTCATTCGCAATACTCGTAATGGTTACATTCGTTTAACTGAATCATAATTATCTGTGAAATATTCAGGTTTATGATAGTATAAATTAGTTTTCATGATCTTAAAGCCAAAAAAAATCTTTTTTATGCCCTTTCTCTTAATAAATTCTTTGTTTTTGATGAAATTTAAAAGAAACCAGACGTTATTCTAAATAAGAAGGATAATTTTACTAAAAAAAATTATTCAATATAAAAAGATCGATGTGACTTAATTATTTTATTCAGCATTTTTCTACATTCAATATCTGGTAAGACCATTTGGGAACCATCATTTCAAATCGTACTCCTTTCCCGTAAGTTCCAGTCTCATTTATTGAGATATTTGTAAGTAATAGAATTTCCTTAATAAGAAACATCCCGAGGCCCGTGTTTTTCCCATATCCCTTTTCAAATATCTTATCTTTTTCATCGGGGTGAATACCAATACCATTATCTTCCCATACTATTGTTAGTCCTGTATCTGATTCAATAGTGGAAACATGAATCAGGGTTACATGTTGCCCATGCCTGATTGAATTGTCCAAAAGATTAAAAAAAACTTTTTCAAGCATGGGATCAGCAAATATCTTCACATTTAGGCTATTTTGAGTGAAATGAACAAAATCCGGTAGTGATTCTCTGGGAACAGCTGAATCAAGATCAATCCATCGAGGTTCATGGGAACCAAGGTTTTGATATATCCTGGTAAATTCAATTTGAGACTGAATGGTGCTTGTTACCAGTTTCATCCTCTGCATACATTCTGATAAATCCGGATGATCTGCTTCAATAATCGCCAGGTATCCTTGAATTCCCGATATCTTGTTAAGAATGTCATGTCTTGTAATACTGGACAGCATTTTAATCTGGTTATTTGCTTTCTTAATGGTCTCCTCATACCTCTTTCGTTCAGTGATGTCTTCAATCGTAGAAAGAATGTAGGGTTTTTCTTTAATCATGATATAATCAGAAGAAAAAAGACATGTTCTTATCTCTCCGGTAGCAATTCTGCAGGATAATTCCATACCACACAAGGGATGGTGTTTCATGAAAGCTGATATCATCTCACTGACCTGTTTCTTGTCTGGAAAGATTCCGATATCTTCTGATTTTTTTCCAATAATAAATTCCCTGGTGTATCCGGTGGATTTTTCAAAAGCTTTATTCACGTTTACAAAAATTCCGCTTGTTGCAGAAACCAGAGTTATTGCGATGGGGTTATTCACAAAAATCTTTCTTAACATCTGTTCTGATTCTGATAGAGCTATTTCTGCTTGTTTTCTTTCAGTAATGTCATGAATAGAAAGGAGAATAGAAGCAATGCCATTATAAGAGATCTTTTTTCCAATGCATTCTATCCAGATAATCCGTTTATCGCAGGTCATTAACTGGTAGTTAACAAGATATCCATCTACACCAGAATTTACCCGGTTAAAATCCTGGATGACATTTTCATGGTATTCAGGAATAATAAAAGATAATATATTTGATTTTCCAACGACATCATTCACATTCGGATGGTTAATTATTTCTCCAATACGTGGGTTTACAAAGAGAATATTCCCTGAAAAATCACTAATTACTGTTCCATCCAGAGACTGTTCAACGAGCATTTTAAAATTATTTTCACTTTCTGAAAGTGCATTCTCAATGTCTCCTCTGCCTGATACTACTCGCAGGGATCCTTGTACTCCATGAAATACTCCGTTTTTTATGACTGGTATTGCATAGAGATTTACCCATTGAAGTAAACCATCTTTTTTACAGATCCTGATCTCAACATCTTCAATTTTGTCCCCTTTCCTGGATAAATTAACAATTTCTAAAAATTTTTGTGTTGAAGGTGCGAATATGGTATCAGCAGCAATTTCATAGGGCAAACCAATCAATTCATCAGGTTCATAACCAATTATTGAACGAACAGATGGAGATACATAAACAGGTTTCATATCCCTACCTAGGATGATGATTAGATCTGAAGAACGTTCGGTCATACTTCGGTAACGCTCTTCGCTCTCTTTCATGTTCTCTTCTGATTTTTTGATATCAGTAATGTCCCTGATTGATTCAATAGCCCCAATAATTTTACCCGTTTCGCTATAAAAACAACAAGCCTTGGAAAAAAAAATGTTCTGTTTGTTATTAGGACTTAAAAATTCTTTTTCGGTTGTCAATGATTCACCGATACGTAGTCCATCAGGATACCATTGTGCAATCTGTTCATCGGTTTTGTCAATTAGGTCGATGAGAAGAGGACGACGATAACCGTAGAATGGAAGAGCATATTCATAGTCTCCTTTTCCAAGTATCTCTCCTGATGGGATGCCGGTCAATTCTTCAATTGCTTTGTTCCAGGCAATAACTTCCCCCCGACAGTTTATTGCAAATGTAGCATCCGGAAGAAAATTAATTACATCATAAAGGCGTTTTTGAGATTCCCAAAGTGATTTCTCTGTCTTTTTTCTTTTTACTGCTTGTTTTATCTTAAGAGATAGTTCAATAAAAAGAGTTCTGGGATCTCCCCCTTTTTGCAGATAAAAATCTACTCCATTGTTTATTGCTTCGATAAGAACCTCTTCTCTTCCTCTTCCTGAGAAAAGAATAAAGGGGATATCTCCATATTTTTCCCTTATTATTTGTAAAAACTCAATACCATTCATATCCGGCATCTGGTAGTCAGAAACGATGGCATCATATGACGATATATTGACATAATCCAATGCGGTTAATGCAGAGTTTATAATATCTACCCTGATTTCGCCGGATTGTTCAAGAAAAAGTCTTCCAATGTCCAGGAGTTCCTCTTCATCGTCTACATATAAGATAGATATTTGATTCTGACCAGTATGGTACTCTTTTTCGTTCATAAGAGATATAATGAAGTACGTAAGTTATCCGCAGGTTATTATCTGGATATATTATTTAGGCTATAATTATTATTCAAATGATATAATATGCTTTTTGATTAAATTTTCTTAATGAAATATAACAGAAATACGAAAAGAAATATTCTAAAATAAAGAGGATATCGTTTTTTTAGGGTATTTTCAATATCAGTGTTTACGAATCATTCCGCCTGTCACTATTAGTCTTTTTAAACATACCTTCTGGAACATGTATCTCAAAACGGACTCCTGATCCTGATATTCCGTTTTCCCTGATGGAAATTCCGGTTAGAGAGAGTATCTCACGAACAAGGAACATACCAAAACCAGTATTTTTTCCATATCCTCTCTTGAAAATTAATTCTTTTTCTTCAGGTGGAATACCTCTCCCATCATCTTCAAAAATAACCAGTAACTCTTTTCCAGTTATGCGGGTATAAAGGCAGATTTTTGTAACATTTCCCCCATGCCTGATGGAATTGTCAAGAAGGTTAAAGAAAACTTTTTCTATCATTTTATCAGCATATATCATAAAATTATCAAGATTATAATGCATCACAATTCCTTTAGGAGGACACAGATACGAGATTAATATATCTAGGTTATACCATTCTGGTGCGAATAATCCAAGATTTTCATATATTCGTGTGAATTCAATTTGTGACTGGATTGTTCTAATAACTGATTCAATATCATCCAGCTTTGTGGATAATTCCGGATTTATCATTTCCATTTTCAGGTTATCAATATGAAGCAGGCCAATATTTACCTGATTTAATATATCATGCCTCGTAATACTTGAAAGTAGGTTGACCTGTCTGTTTGCCTGTTGAAGTGACAGTGAATATCTTTTAAGTTCTTGTGCATTTTGCTCTCTCTCGGTTTCAAGTTGCTTTCTTTCAGTAATATCTACAAGAAGAAGGATAGTGGCCGGCTGATTGTTATATCTGATGGTTGTCCCTTTAACAATCACCGATTTTTTAATTCCATTTCTTGTCTGAATTTCTATTTCATATGCAGGAATTTCTTCTCCTATTTCCCTTTTTTTTCATGTACCTGGTTACAAGTTTACGAAAATTTTGACCTATCATCAGCATCACTGGTAATCCTATCATGGCATCCGGTTCGTACCCTATTGCCCGTGCAGCAGCCGGATTAATATAAATAATATTCTTATTTTTCCCGTAAACGACTATATAATCAGGCAAACTCTCAACCAGATCCCTGAACTGATATTCACTTTCCTGCAACTTCTTTTGCGTCTGCTCTATTGTTTCAAGCATACGGTTTATTTCATCTGCAAGCCCGGATAATTCATCATCACCTGCTAATGTTATTCTTTCTCCGAGGGTTGTCTGATTGCTGATCTTTTTAACCTGACATGCAATTGAATCCACTCTTTTAATGATAAGGCTGTTTAAAAAAAATATTAAAACCATTCCAAGGATAAGACTTCCTGTAAGGATTATTAATAATACCTGAATTGTGGTCTCAAAACCTTTATTGAAGATATCACGTTCTTTCGTAATCTGGAGTACCAATCCATCATTTCCCTGAATGTCTTTTAATAAAATATATCCTTGCACGGTTTCAAAATTTAATGCCTGAACATATCCGTAATTTCCTTCACTGTTATCTTTTATATGAGCGATAATATCACGAGATAGGGTATTATTATCGATTCGGTGGAACCTGATACCTGGCTGGGTAAGTGTTCCAATTCTATTTACTTCATCAATATTCAGGTATTTTCCAATAATGAAGACACCTTTGGCCTGACCTGAATAATCAGAATAGATGATCGGTTGTGATGAAACAAGAAGGATATCTTCAGGTAGGATAAGAAATCCTGCAGTTTGGACATGAGGATCAGACATATTCATCAGGGGATGATTACTATCAAGACGTGTTGAAAAAAAATCTGGTACCTGTCTCATAACTTTATTTTGAATATCATAAGATTCAGAATAGATAATTTTTCCATTTTCATCGACAAATACCATCAGATTCATGCAAAGGTTTTCAAAACTATCAGCCTGGAGGTTATCTGTTATATATTCGGGTTTATTTCCGGTTATAAATTCAACCGTATCATTCCATCCGCCCAGTCAGAAGCAGTATGGGATAAAGTAATCAATTCTTCATTGAGTACATTGACCGCCTGGGTAAGATCCTTTTCCATGTATTTCTTCTCAAGATCACCATAACTTGCCAGAAGAAAGGTTGCGAAAAAAGCGCTAATAAAGAATATGAATAATAAAATAAAAAAAATAAAAATCAATAATGATATTTTCTTAAGACGCATGTAAAATTATCAAAAACGTTATTTCTTCTTATTATTAATAAAGCATGTGGTTTAATAGGCTGTCTATGACAAAAAGAAAAAAATAGATTTTTGATAAAAATTATTTCCCGTTAGAAAGTCTCTTCATAACTCTTAACTTTTTTGTAATAGCTGCCTGAGCTGCACGGTCAACTTTCTCTCTCATTTCATCAAAATCCTGTTCAGTCTTTTCAACTAGTTTTTTTAGAGGAGTATATGCGGCTTCACGAAAACGAGGAGTAAAAGGTTCTTCTTTACCGTTTCGAATCAGGATAGGTTCTGGTGTTCCTGCTTCTACCCGTCCGATAACTGATGACAAAACTCCGATAGATGAAAGAATTGATGATACCTTTACAATAATTTCTTCTGGTGCAACAATAAGAAGAGCATCAAGTGACACTCCGAGAGGATCAATTTCAAGTTCCATTAGCATATTGTACACATCAGGATCAACTAGATCTTTTACGGCCTGTTCTTCAACGATAAAGCGAAGACCTGCAGTTTTTGCCATTTCATGCACATCACCCCGAAGTCCCCCGTTTGTAATATCGGTCATGGCATGAATAGAATGGAGAATATCGCTAGCAAGTATTTTATCTGCTGCACGAAGAAACGTCAGATTAATTGTCCGGTCTATCACGTCATGATAACCATAATACAAAGCAGTTGTTGCTATAGTACCTCCACCTGCCCCTTCTGTCATCAGGAGCAGATCACCAGGAGCTGCCTGTCTGCGAGCCGTAATATGATCTGCTATTCCTACCGTTCCTACACAGCCAGTCATCCGGTCACCGATGACCATGTCACCTCCAATACGGAGAGTGGATCCACAGACAAGTGGAACCCCCGTCAGTTCTCCAACTGTTGTAACTCCGGCAGTATAATCAAATATTTTTGCTACATCACCATCATCTGCAACATGAATATCTGAAAAGAGCATAACCGGGCGTGCACCCATGACATAGCAATCCCTGAGTGTTGCACGTGTCACATGAAATCCGGCCAGGTAAGGAAAATCTGATAATCTGGAATGCATACCGTCTACTGTGCAGACAATATATTGTCCGCCGGCCTGGACCACTCCGGCATCATCCATATCATCAACCCCTACAGTTGCCTTTGATTTTCCAATGATTTCAGCGATTTTCCGGTGTGCATAAAAATCGCCTGTACCCCGGGAACCAACCCCAAATGTTCCCATGGATACTCCGGATTTCTCATAAGACAGTATGTCATTTGTTATGCCGGTAGTTGCATTAATCTCAACAAGAACAGCCCGGGCAAATGAAACAGCATATTCCCTGCTGGTGTGTTTTATTTCAATGATACGATCTGCAAGATCTGAAATAATATCCTGGGGATCCCTGCCCTTGGAAAGATTGCGACGGGCATAACCCTCTACATCCATACCAAGGGTTAGCAGTTTTAGAATAAAGAATAATGCACTAATATCCTGAATATATCAACAATTGGTGATGTGGTACATGATATGGTAACATCCCGGTAATTATTTACATGACAATAATTTTGATTCTGATACAATACACAATATTCACCGGGTATATGGACGAAAGACTTCTTAAGATTCCTACTAAACATATTTCTCACTGGTGTTGCAGTGCATAAGAGATTATATCCTGATTATTTTCTTGTTCTGATCCTGCTTTTTACAGGTTTTATCTGTTGTGACAGCTGTGCAGATCTGTATGATTTTTCTATGAAAATCCAAAATAATACTCCTTTTTCGAGTGATCTTCTCCAGATTATTGAAAAAATGTATTGTCCCCCTGGGCAGACCCCTGATGATATTATTGACAGTTTTGAAAAAACCGGACAGATACGCAGGAATGAAACAGGATCATGGTCTGTCCATGTAACTATAGAATTTGATAAGAATACTGATCCAGACCATATTATAGAATTTCTTAATGATTCTGATTATGATACCACATATCGCCTGGTAACCGGCTGGGCTACATCTGAAAATCTAACAAAAATTTCAACCATTAATGGAATTACTGGTATCACCCCGGTTTTTCCATCTCTTCATTCAGGTTCTCTGGAAAAATTAGAAGATAATGATAGTGTTCTTCAAACACCCGATAATTCATGGAAATCTAAATTATCAACAGATCTTCTCCAACTGGTTGATGATCAGTATCTCTCCCCCGGTCAGTCACGGGCAGATTCAATGGCACTGATGGAAAAAACCGGTGAAGTTAGAATATCAGGAACTGATATTGAAGTCAGGATATCGGCAAAATTCTCTCCTTCCTCATCACCTGATGAATTAGAATCATTTTTTACCCAACCGGTGCGGGATGCGCAATATGGAAAGATTGGAGGATGGATCAAAGTATCAGAGATTACCCGTCTTGCCATGCAAAAAAGCATTCTCTCTCTTATGGTGCAAATTCCTCCCCGTACATCAAAGGTCAGATCTGAAGGAGATTTTATTCTGAAAACCTGGGATTACCGGAACCATACTGGTATTTCAGGTGAAGGAATCTGCATCGGGGTAATATCAGACGGAGTTGACGGGCTTTCTGATCTACAGGCAATAGGGGAACTTTCCGATGTTCTGGTCTTATCTGATTCTGTTGGTGGTGATGAAGGAACAGCCATGCTCCAGATCATTCATGATATTGCTCCCAATGCAACACTTATTTTCCATGACCGGGGTGAAAGCCAGATAGAATATGTAAAAGCTCTAGACCAACTCATCATTCACGGTTGCAGGATTATTTGTGACGATATTACGTATGTTGAACCTTTTTTTGAGGATGGTTATATCAGTCAGAATATTATAGATCGAATTCTTTCATACCACATTCTTTCAATAACCGCTGCAGGAAATTTTGCACAGGAACACTACCAGGTTTCATTTTCAGGCTATGAAGACCAGGGATACAAATGGCATAATTTTAACAGTTCAAAAGGGAAGGACATGCATTTTTCTGTTCCGTCGGGAATTGCAGGACATGTTATTCTTCAATGGGATGACCGGTTTGGTGCTTCATCCAATAATTATGATCTCTTTCTCTATGATGAATCAGGTCGCGAAATCGGTCGTTCAGTTAATCTGCAGGACGGAGATGATGACCCTATGGAATGGGTCAGGTTTGCAAATAGTGGAGATAAAGATAAGGAATATCGCGTGAGGATTGTGCAGGCAGCAGCGGACGATGCCTTGCTTGAACTATATGTTCTACCTATCTCTGGAAGATCGATAATCACTGATCCCAATACTCCAGAAGACTCAGTCTTTGGTCAGCAGGCAGTGAGCAATGCTTTAACCGTTGGCGCAATTGCTCCTGATATCAGGCAAATTCACGTTCAGAATTATTCTTCGAAGGGTCCGGTATACATCAAATATCCTGTTCCTGAAAAAAGAAAAAAACCTGATATTGTGGCACCTGATCATATTGTGGTTCTGACTGGATCCTTGCAACAAGCATTATTTACCGGTACAAGTGCAGCGGCACCACATATCGCAGGACTGGCTGCTCTCATCTGGAGCGCAGAACCCACACTTCATGAATCAGAAGTCCGGAATATTATCCTGAATATCTCATATAACCCGGCGGGTAGAGAAAAATGGAATTCTGATTCTGGATACGGTCTTCCCTCAGCGGAGCAGATTACAAATATATTTAATTGGTCTTTCAGTAAAAAAAAGGAGATTATACCCATAACAAATCCTTTCGAACCTAGAAATTATGAAAAGGCAGGAAATATCTCTCTTTACTCTGGCTGGAACATGATTTCAATTCCGTATCCATTACAGGAAGGAAAAATTACCTCTGAAATTTTCAGGGATATTGAGACTAAATCCCATAGTATTTGGCGTTATGACGCTGGAAACCAAAGATGGTCACCGGTAAAAGCAGATGATACGTTCAGACAAATGGATGTTATTTGGATCTTTAGCGCAGAATCCAACGGTCTATTTCTTCCACTTGATGGTTCAGGACTGAACCAGACCTTTTTAGAACTCCATACGGGCTGGAACCCGGCTGGTGTTCCTGGAAAAGAAAGCATTACCGCCCAAGAACTCCTTTCACCTCTTTCTGATGCATGGACTACTGTTCTGGTATATGATTCAAAAGCCCAGTCCTTCCGACCATCCATAGTAAATGGAGGAACAGGGACATATTCTCCAAACCGTCTTTTATATCCCTCCGAAGGATGGTGGGTATATATGAACCGACCGGGTATTATGTTCCCGGTATGTTAAAACAGGAGGGTTTTTGTCTCCAAGATACAGATGTTGAAGTAGTCGGGCAGTAAACATGGTGGGGCGAAGTTGTGAATGCCTGAATGTGAGCGATAGCTGTAGTTCTTTAAGGCTCGTAACCGGAATAATTCTCTTATTATCCGTACTTACTGGTCTGGTTCTAGCAGATGATGAGCCATCTTCAGTGCGCCTAATAGTATATTCTGCATCAAATGCATCAGGTGGTTATGATCCTGTTCCTCCTGATGTTAATCTTCCGGAAAACATGAGTTTTTCTCTTCGTTCTCCCGAACTTGGATTTATAGCCCTTGATATTGCATCAAATAAAACGAAATTTATCACCAATGAATTGTTAAATATTCCCTGGGTGACGGAAGTAGAAGTTGATGCAGAACGATTCTCTGGAAGAATTGAGAAAGATGAACTGATAAATAACAGTTCTCCTGATCAATGGGCGTTTAGCAGAATTGGAATTAACTCTGAACATGGTAAAAAAAATCTTTCTCCATGTTCTGTTGCAATAATTGATACTGGGACTGATAGTAATCATCCCAATGTAGGTATGGTAATCAGTGGGTATGACTGGGTAGATCAGGACAGCAAGCCAGAGGATAGTGATGGACATGGAACAGCATTGTCCAGTATAGTCTCTATGATTGCAGATAATGCATCTTCTTCGAAATATGGTTCATCACTTTCCATTATTCCAGAGCGGATAGGTGTTGATGGAACAATGATGTCTGCTTCTTGTTCTGCTTTGGCGATTGCTCATGCATCTGACCTTGGAGCTGACATTATTCTCATGGGATATGGTGGCTCAAAACCTTCTCTCGCCGAAGAACGAGCAATACAATATGCTACAGAAAAAGGCTGTGTATTAATCGCTTCTGCCGGTAATGAAGATTCAAACACGATGCATTTTCCCTCAGATAATTTTGAAGTAATTTCTGTGGGCTCTGTGGCAAAATCTGACGGTTTATCGTATTTTTCAAATTATGGTATATATACTGAACTTGTAGCACCAGGTGAAGAGATTATCTCAGCATGTCCGAATCTTTCATATTGCAAGGGCTCAGGAACAAGTTTTGCTGCTGCTGAAGTTGCAGGAATTACAGCTCTTGTTCACGCAGCATACCCTGGTCTTTCTTCAGATGAAATTCGTCAGGTTCTCCAGTCATCCGCTATTGATTTGGGACGGGTTGGAAGAGATATCTATTATGGTTATGGTTTAGTCACCCTTCCTGGTGCAATACAGGCTGCTGAATCTCTTACTCTGCAAAAAACCCTGAAAGCATTTTCAATGAATAACATGACACCTGAAATCAGAAGAAATGGAGGGTTTCAAAACACAACGATTCATTCCCTTTCATTGAGTCCAGGTTGGAATTTTGTCTCAATTCCTGCTCCTCTTAAGTCAAAAAAGACATGTCGTGATCTCTTTTCGAAAATTAATACTGATAGTCACACCATCTGGTCATATGAAGGTGGAAATTCCGGATGGGTACCTCATGATCCGGATAAAACTTTACCTCCCCTGCATGGAATTCTTGTTTATTCAGACAAGGTAACATCTGTTCCCTTGGTTCTTGATACAAAAGGTACCATAACGATGAATGTAACAAAAGGCTGGAACCTGGTGGGATCCCCGGTGCATACTATTATGTCTGCACGTGAACTTCCTTTTGGAGATCGGTTTTCCTGGGTGAGTATTCTTCCCTTCAATGCAACAAACCAACAATATGATCCTGCTATCATCCGTGGTGCAAACGGCAGGTATGGTGATGACCGGAATATCCAACCTTTTTCAGCATTTTGGACATACCTTAATTCAGATGGATTTCTGGTCTCGTCATCAGGGTCAAAAAGTTTCTAGGTGTGTAAGGAGAAGTATACATAATGGTTCAGCTTGGTGAACGCTTTTTATATGCCTTTGAAGTTGCCGGTGCATGCATTATCGGTCTGATTTTTGTTGCAATGGCTGTCACCAGTGAATCAGCTGATATGGCCTGGAAATTAATAATTGCAGCCGTGCTTTGTTTTTCAATAGGACTGGTATTTGCAGTAATGTATATTACAAATAACCGTGAACGGGAAAAAAAGCGTTTTAAGATGTAAAAAAAGATTAGATGATTATAGCTGCAGATGTTTTATCTTTTTCTTCGTCGAATTCAACAACAACTGCTTCTGTAGTAAGGAGCATGCCTGAAATTGAAGCCGCATTTTGAAGACCGGATCTGACAACTTTGGTCGGATCAAGAACTCCAGCCTGAAGAAGGTCCTCATAAACATCAGTCTTTGCATTATATCCGTACGTTTCACTGGAATTATTCCGAATCATAGCAATAACTTCTGCACCTTCTCTTCCTGCATTATCTGCAATCTGGCGGAGAGGTTCTTCAAGGGCACGTTTTACAATATTTACTCCAATCATCTGCTCAGGGTCAATCTTTACATTATCAAGTGCTTTTACTGCACGGAAGAGGGTTACTCCACCACCTGCAACATATCCTTCCTCGACAGCTGCCTTAGTTGCATTGAGTGCGTCATCAATCCGCATCTTTTTCTCTTTTACTTCAGTCTCGGTTGCTGCACCAGCCTTGATAACGGCGACACCGCCAGATAGTTTTGCAAGACGGCTTTGCATGGTGGTCTTGTCATATTTCTTCTCGGTGATATTTAGCTGGGACTCGATGAGCTTCTTCCTGCTTTCAATATCTGCCTTTTTGCCTTTTCCACCAACAATGGTAGTCTTGTCCTGATCAACTTTGATAGTTCGTGCCTGACCAAGCATTTCAAGAGTGACGTCCTCTATTGCAAGATTGCGTTCTTCACTAATTACCGTAGCACCAGTGAGAATTGCAATATCCTGAAGCACTTCTTTTCTTACGTCTCCAAATTCAGGAGCTTTAACTGCACAGACCTTGATAGCACCCCGGATGATGTTCAGAATAAGTGCGGTCTGAGCCTCTCCATCAACATCATCGGCAATGATAAGAAGTGGTTTTCCATTCTGAGCAATCATTTCAAGGACTGGAATAAGGGTCTTCAGGCTGGAAATTTTCCTGTCGGTGACAAGAATGTATGGCTCTTCAAATTCAACGACACGGCGTTCCTGGTCTGTTACCATGTATGGAGAAATGTAACCCCTGTCAAACTGCATACCCTCTACATGTTCGAGACTGGTCTCAAGGGTCTTTGAGTTTTCAACAGTAATAACACCATTATAACCTACCTTATCCATAGCCTCGGAGATAAGGTTTCCAATCTCTTCATCATTGTTTGCAGAGATGATTGCAATACGATTGATTGTTTCCTTATCCTTGACTTCGATGCTTTTGGTTCTTATTGACTCAACTGCTGCATCGACAGCTTTCATGATGCCCTTTTTTATCTCGATAGGATTTGCTCCAGCGGTAATATTCTTGATACCTTCGGTAATCATTGACTGGGCAAGGACGGTGGCAGTAGTAGTCCCATCACCGGTTGTATCCTGGGTTTTTGATGCTACTTCCTTTATGAGCTTTGCACCGACATTTTCGAACTTGTCTTTAAGTTCTATCTCTTTTGCAATGGTTACCCCATCATTGGTAACTACCGGTCCAGCAGGTTTATCAAGGACAACATATCTTCCTTTTGGACCTAATGTGATTTTTACGGTATTTGCTACTTTATTAACACCGTCAAGGAGAGCGTGACGAGCGTTTTCGTTGAACATTAGTTGTTTTGCGGTCATTTGTTCACCTAGTTCATTTTTGCTACAACATTTTTAAACTCAACAATGACATATTCTTCCTTGTCAAGTTCTACTTCTTCCTGGCTGTATCCCCCATAGAGAATGATATCTCCTGGTTTTATGGGAAGTTCTTTTCCGTCATCAAATGTTCCTACTGCGATTACCTCTCCCTGTTTCCTCTTTTCTTTGGCAGAATCAGGGATGAAAATCCCTCCCTTTGTTTTTTCTTCCTGCTTATATGGTTTAATCAGGACACGTGGTCCGATTGGTGTAATTGCCATACATGTACTCCTTTGATTTTGCTATGCACATAATTGTTGATTAATAATTCTATATATATCTTATTCTTTAATTACAAATGATCTCAATAATGTTGATATCATTTCAATAACAACATCTAACTAGTTCATCCATGCATCAACGTCTTACCTTACATCAAATACCTCGTCCTTTAAAGAATGAACTGACGAATGAGATATACTGGCTGTGTGACACGCTTGGTCTTTCAGCAGGTCGTGATCTGGACAATCTTGCAACGCAGATAGTACTAACCATACTGAGTCGTTCAGAGGGAAGTGGCATCTCTTCTGATGAACTCAGTAATCTTCTTGCAATTTCATCCAGCAGAGTAAATCACCATCTGCGAAACCTCACCCGCTCGGGAATTATCTATCGGGAAAGAAGGTTGGTTCATCTGAGGAGGAAAAGCCTATCTGATTCCATTAGAGAAATACGTCGGGATGCTGATAGAATATTCGACGAGCTGGAACAGGTTGCTGAAGAGATTGATAAACTCGTAGGGGTTACTTCTCAAAATGGGAAAAAGGCCCTAATAATCAGGGATTCAATGGGGATAGTTCCGCGGGCATAGAACATGGTGTTACTATCAGACCTGATTTTTAGATTTTAAAATAATACTCTCAAGTTTTTTCCGCATATTCTGAGTATGTGTTCCTTCCCAGTATTGCCGATGGCAAACCGGACAATGAACCAGTGGCGTATTGTCCGGAGTGTGTGCATTATTTCGTCTATCTGCTCCTGTAGTTCCTTCCATGAGAAGCGTGTTGCAACACGAGCATCTGGTCAGCCTTATTTCAGGGATGATCAATTCTTCATCAATCAACTGAACAATCTGATCAGACAGCCCGGAGGATTTTAATCTGATAGCGGTTTCACCCCCCCGTTGTGCAAGTTCTGCATCCTGTGTTAGAATAATCCGGTTATCTTCTTTCGCGATTGTCAAAATATTTGTGTCTTCACGCGGATCACCTGGGGACAGGTCATTTGCACTCGTGCAGTCATATCCCATGAATCGAAGATATTTACAAAGTGATCCTGCCATGCGATCACAAAGAAATTTCTTTTCAGGTTCACTCGGTTTCATAACCGTGTAATTATTCCTGTTTGTTCTCCACAGTACGAACATCTGCCGTCTTTGACATGTATCGGGTTAGTTGTGTATCCTGACCTACCAATGAGGAGATTATTACAATGTGGACACCAGGTTTGTTCATATTCGTGTCCTGGAACATTTCCCAGGTACGGATAGCGAAGACCTTTTTGTTTTGCAATTTGAAATGCCCTTTCAAGAATCCTAACCGGGGTTGCTGATATGTCCTTCATCTCAAAATCAGGATGAAAACGGGTAAAATGAACCGGGACATCAGGACCAAGATTGTCAACAACCCAGGACACGAGATTTCCTATCTCTTCAGGGGAATCATTGAGTCCGGGGATTACAAGGTTTACGACTTCAATATGAAGGCCTAACTCTTTTGCCCTGATAGTAGTATCAAGAACTGGTTGTAACTTGGCCCGGCAGATCTTATGATAAAAATCCTCAGAAAAAGCCTTAATATCAACCCTCCAGGCATCAAGCTCCGGAGCAAGGTCTGTCAATGCATCCTCGGTCATATACCCGTTTGTTACATATATTGTTTTAAGTCCTTGTTTATGGGCTAGTCGTGCCATATCCTGAGTATATTCAAACCAGATGGTCGGTTCGTTATACGTCCAGGATATCGATGAACAACCCTGAGACATCGCCCGGTTAACCCCTTCTTCCGGTGAAAGAGTTTTTAGTCTGATGCTGTCAAATGCCGCATGGGATATGTGCCAATTCTGACAATGAGTGCAGGAAAAATTGCATCCGACACTTCCCAGTGAATAGGATGTCGTTCCGGGCAGAAAATGATACAATGGCTTTTTTTCAATTGGGTCTACTGCCTCTGCCGATACCCGTCCATAGGTATCAGCTATAAGCTGACCCCTGATGGAACGCCTCACTCCACATATCCCTGTTTTTGAATCAGGTATCCGACAATGAAAATTGCATAGATTGCAATGAATAACACCCGCGTCATCACGGGAATAGTGTCTAGCTTCCATGGTCACCTGTCAGATCACGGACCTTAGTCCATCCCTTTATATATGATTTCATTGTTCTGAATAACCTATATGGTTTCGATCGGGTAACGTATGAGGTTGAATGCCGACTATTGTAATCTCTCTGGGAGGGTCTATCTTGTTTCCCGGAATAGATCGTCCGAATATCATACCCTACATCTCTGTTTTGACACGCATTTCAGCTAAAAATCGTCTTTTTGTGGTAGTCGGCGGAGGTGGAACTGCCCGTGATTACATCTCTCTTGCCCGGACATTTGGTGCTGATGAGGCATTTTCTGATGAAATTGGCATCATGGTTACCAGGCTTAATGCAACCATGCTTGTAGGTGCCCTGGGTTGTGCAGCTTATCCCCAGGTTATCCTAAACCATAACGATGCACTATGTGCTGCAGAATCTGGCAAAATTGTTGTTATGGGGGGGATAACACCTGGACAGACTACCGATGCAGTTGCTGCGGTTCTCGCAGAGCGGGTTCACGCTTCACTCTTTATCAACCTAACCGCAGTGGATGGAATTTATTCTGCAGATCCCCGAAAAGATCCTACAGCAAAGCGATATGAAAAAATGACAGCAACCGAGCTGTTAAAAGTGGTTATTGATCAACATGCAGTTGCGGGTGTAAATACCGTTATGGATATTGTTGCAGTAAAAATGATAGAGCGATGTGGTATCCCATTGCTTGTTATGGACGGAAAAGATCCTTCCCTTCTTGAAAAAACCCTTGAAACAGGGAAATATGTGGGTACCCTGGTATCATCAGATGGGGAAAATCCCTTCCCGTTAAAAAATTGAAAATGCAAGGGTATAAATGGTACTGGCATCAACATATATCCCGCACGGGGTAATAGGGTAGCCTGGTCCATCCTAGAGCGTTTGGGACGCTTTGACCGCAGTTCGAATCTGCGTTACCCCATCTTCTTTTATGAAAAATCCGGATCCCAGAATTGTTCTATCACGACTAAAAAACCGGTATGATCTCACTACATGTCGTGATGAATTTTTGCATTTTTCAAACCCATATGAAACCCTGATTGCAACCATTCTTTCTGCACAAACTACCGACAGGACGGTAAACCAGGTCACATCAAAGCTTTTTGCCCAGTATCCGTCTGTATCTGATCTAGCAGGAGCCGAGATATCAGGAGTTGAAAAAATTATTTTATCTACTGGTTTTTATCATGCAAAAGCCAGGAATATTATCGCCGCTTCACGAATGGTCATGAATGAATTCGATGGAAAGGTTCCTGACCGGATGGAAGACCTGGTTCGTCTTCCAGGTGTTGGAAGAAAGACTGCTAACATTGTGCTAGCTCATGCCTTTTCAAAAACAGAGGGTATTGCAGTTGATACTCATGTAAAACGGATATCCATCCGTCTTGGATTGACCCGGCATTCAAATCCTCTGGATATAGAAACTGACCTTACCAGGATTTTTACTCGTGATAACTGGGCTGAAATAAACGGGCTTTTTATTCTTCATGGAAGGAGAGTATGCACATCCCGAAAACCTCAATGCATGTCATGTGATCTTTCCGACATATGTTTTTATGCAAATACTCATGCTGAATAGAAAAATACGAATAATTTTAAAAATTATCCTAAAAAATAGAAATTAATTAATGGACCGAGCGGGAATTGAACCCGCGGCCTCTACCATGCCAAGGTAGCGATCTCCCACTGATCTACCGGCCCGCCTTATTAGGTTATAATTTCATCCATATATACTCACCTGTCTGGTTTTTTTTCATCATTTTCAGGTAACTTTGGTATTACGTTGAAAATGAAAGAGTTTTGTCTTAAAACCTCTAATAGTAAAGGATAATTATGTTAGGAATTATTGGTGGAACTTCATTACTCGATTATTCTGGTTCTGATTTCAAAAAAATAAAAAAACACACCCCTTACGGGACCAGTGAATTATTCAAAGGTGATGGATTCTATCTGCTTTTGAGACATCAGGACCAGAGGGCACCTCATATTATACCATTCCGTTCACATTTAGCTGCGCTTAAACTTGCAGGTGTTGATCGGGTGATTTCAATTGGATCAACCGGTTCACTCCGCGAGAATATCCCCCCAGGGTTGCATATTATCCCTGATGATTATATAAGTCAGGCTTCTGTTCCAACTATCTTTAACCATTCTATTCACCATGTAAATCCGGTATTTGACCCGACTCTGCGATCTCACCTGGAATCTCTCTGTCCAGGTGCTGTTAATGGGGGAACCTACATACAGACCTGTGGGCCCCGACTTGAAAGCAGGTCTGAGATAAAGGCTATGGCAGTATATGCACATGTTGTAGGCATGACGATTGCCAGTGAATTAACATTGGCATCAGAATTTTCCTTACCATTTGCTGCAATCTGTACCATCGATAATTATGCAAATGGAATATGCGATGAAGAAATAAGTTATGAATCAATCCTTGCAACCATACAAATAAATCAGGATAAAACATTGAATCTCCTTGATGGAATTATTGGTCTAAGTATATATTAGGAACTGGATGAAAATTTTATTATAAGTATTTAAAAAAACATACTGCCTGAAGTCGCATAATCTGTAGAGTGGTAGCAAATTAAAAATCACTCTATATTAGACACTTATTCGAAGTAATGAAAAATTATCAGATGGTTTTAACCATATTGTAACATATCATATGTTATCGGTTTGTCACCACGGGTGATTTGATCTGGCGGTCATCACAATACTTAGTATCGGAGATTCTAAGCAGTTCCAAGTAATAACCCGTTTGTTCTCCGAAAATGGGGCTAAGATATCAGTGAGCGTAGCTGCCGATGTAAAAGATACCATCACAAAACTCCAGCTCAATCATTTTGATGTTGTCATAGGGAATTTTGATTTAGGGAAAGAAAATGCCCTTGATTTTATTGACCGGGTAAAAAAACAGATACAATATACTCCGGTAACCATATTTATCGGTGACAATCCTCATTCTGTAGTAAAAGAAGCAATCAAGGCAGGTATTGATTATTTTTATCTTTACACTGATGAAAATGACCTTGAAATCGTCCGCCTCAACACATTTATTCGTCAAACAGTTAAAATTAAACAGGCTGAAGAAGCATTGCATTATGCTGACACGAATTTCAGGACTATTGTTGAAGCGACAGACGATTCTATTTATATGATTGACAGGCATTATCGGTACCTGTTCATAAACAGTCCTCATCAGAAACGTCTGGGGATTTTCGGTGAAGATTATGAATCAAAATTGTACAAAGACCTTCATACTAAAGAAGAAACACAGCAATTCATTCATTCAATGAACCAGGTTATCACTCATAATGATTATTATTCAGAAGATTATGAGAAAGAAGGAAGATATTATAACCGTAAGTTCATTCCGGTCAGATATCAGTCATCTCAACAAACCCTGGCTGTCACGGTAGTTTCTACTGATATCACTGACCGTATCAGGCTTGAAGATGAGATTGCCAGGGGTACATCACTGGTTACAGCGACATTTGAGTCTACATCTGATGGAATATTTGTTGTGGACAGGGGTGGGAAGATCATAAATTATAACCAGAAATTCCTGGATATGTGGTTTATCCCTGAGACCGTTATTGAAGAACGTGATGAAGAAGTACTACTCGCATATCTTGAAGATCAACTCGAAGATAAAGAAAGTTTTATAGATAAGCTCAATTTTCTTAAGATTCATCCTGATAAAGAAGCATTTGATGTTCTGGAATTTAGGGATGGACGAATTTTTGAAAGAAATACTCTCCCGCAACGGATAGGGGGTGCAGTAATTGGCAGGGTATGGAGTTTTCGGGATGTCACAGACCAACGTAAAACTCTCTCAATCCTCCAGGTTACCCAGGCGAATTACCGGAGTGTGGTTGAATCAACCGGTGATTCTATCTTCATGGTTGACCCCGAGGGCTGCTATTTATTCATGAATTCGTATCACCGGGATAAAGTTGGAGATATTGCTGATAAGTACCTTGAAAAAAGGATGAGGATAATGCTTCCTCCTGGTGAAGAACAGCGTTTTGACATGGCTCTGAAAAGGGTTATTAAAACCGGAAGACAATATCAGGATGAATTACATTGGCAAAACAAGGATTATATCCGTCGTTTTACTCCGGTAAAAGATGAAAATGCCCATACTATTAATGCTGTAACGGTGGTCCTGACTGATATATCAGACTGGAAGGCTGCTGAGCAGGAAGTTCGGAATAGCGAAGAAAAGTTGAAAATACTTTTTGATTATGCTCCTGAAGCATATCTCCTGACAGACATTAAAGGAACTTTTATTGAATCAAACCGGGCAGCTACAGATCTGACCGGGTATACTCCTGATGATCTGAAAGGGAGGAATATCTTCACAATGGGCCTTATTGGTTCCATGCATATCACAAAAACCGCGGTTCTTTTTGCCAAGAATGCCATGGGAAAACCAACCGGGCCTGATGAAGTTCATATCAGCAGGAAAGATGGAAAAATCCTCAATGCCGAAGTCATGACATACCCCATTAAAATAAGAAATCAAAGTCTTGTTATGACCATTGCCCGTGATATCACGCAGCGTAGAGCAGCAGAAGAGGCTCTCCGACAACGTGAGGAACAGTACCGGTTGCTGGTAAATAATGCGGGTGAAGTGGTTTTTGTTATCAGGGAAACCAGAATAATTTTTGCAAATCCTAAAGCAACTGTAATTTTTGGTTATTCTGAAAATAAACTAATAAATTCAGAAATAGTTGAGATAATCCACGAGGAAGATCAGGGGGAGTATAAAACTCTCCTACATCGGGCGGGGCAGGGAGAACAAATTCATGCAGGTGTCTCTATCCGGGGATTTACATCTACAGGAGATCTCTTATGGCTAGAAGTTGGGATGGCTGAGATCATGTGGCAGAATAAACCCGCTATGTTAATGCTCTGCATGGATGTTACTCAGCAGAAACTGGCACAGGATGCCCTGTTACAGAGTAACCGGAAATTAAACCTCCTCTCCTCAATAACACGCCATGATGTATTAAACCAGATAACAATACTATTAGCATATTTAGATCTATTGAAGAAAAAGAACAAAGATCCGGATCTTGAACCATTCATTGGAAAACAAGTTGAAGCTACCCAGTCGATACGAACACAAATTATTTTTACCAAAGAATACCAGGACGTAGGAGTAAAAGAACCAAAATGGCAGAACATTGGTAAGACCATTGAATCTGCAAAAGCATATGGGCGTGCCGAGATGGTAAGCTGGGATAAAAATCTCAATTCTATAGAGTTATATGCCGACCCATTACTTGAAAAGGTGTTCTCAAATCTTATCTCTAATTCACTGATGCACGGTGAAACCGTTTCTGAAATTCGCTTTTTTTCGGAAGAAGGATCTTCTGGAATGACTCTTTTCTATGAAGATAATGGTACTGGCATTCCTGAAAAGGAAAAGAAAAAGATATTTCATCATGGGTACGGTAAAAACACGGGATTTGGTTTATTCCTATCACGAGAAATCCTTTCAATAACCGGTCTTACGATTATTGAAACAGGAAAAGAAGGTAAAGGTGCAAGATTTGAGATATCCATTCCTAAAAACCTGTACAGATTGATGTAACATTGGATATGCCATAATTATTAAAGTTTCATGAGTTTTTTCAGATGTTTTCAGAATTACCATTCTCAATTGAGAAATTTTTGGTGATGGCAATAAAAAAAAGGGAAAAAGATAACAAGTAATTATTCTTCTGAATTTCCGTTTTCATCCGGTCCTTCATCAATTATTTCTGCCTGGGGGATGTCATCAATGATATCTTTTTGTTCTTCAGGAGAGAGCGAAGTTACTCCGACAACCCGGTCACCATGCGAGAGTTTCATAATCCTGACACCCTGAGTTGACCTTCCCTGGATTGAGATTTTATCTACACTTGTCCTGATTACGATTCCTTCTGCACTCATGAGGATGATCTCTTCTTCCGGGCCGGCTGCAAATGCTGTTACAATTCCGTCATTACGGCGTATCTTAATGTTCCTGACACCCATGGTACCTCTTCCATGACCCCGGTACTCATCAAAGTTTGTCCGCTTTCCATATCCATGTCCAGTTATTGTTAAAAGATGTTTTCCTTCTTCGATAACCGTCATGCTGGTGACAATATCATCATCCTTCATCCTCATGCCAATAACACCAAGAGCATTTCTGTGACGAAGCGGAATCTGATCTTCATGGAATCTCAGGCTCTGACCATACTTGGTAGTGATGATAATCTCCTGGTTCCCATCGCTTACCATGACATGCACGAGGTTGTCACCTTCCCGAAGTGAAATAGCATTAACCCCGGTTGACCGTGGTCGTGCAAATTCATCCTGTGGAATCTTGATGATCATTCCCCGTTCCGTAAGAAACAAAAAGTACCTCTCTGATGAAAATTCCTGAACAGGAATAACAGCAGTAACCCGTTCTTCACTTCGAAGATCCAATAGGTTTACAATTGCTTTTCCTTTGCTCTGTCTGGAACCTTCCGGAATATCAAACACCCTGAGCCAGTACGCTCTGCCGGTAGAAGTGAAGCAGAGAAGATGATCATGCATATTGCCAACGAAGACCTGTTCTACGTAATCTTCATCTTTAATAGAAATACCCATTACTCCTCTTCCACCCCTGCCCTGAAGCCGGTATGCATCAACATCCATGTGTTTTACATAGTTTTGATGGGTTAGGCAGACAAGAACCTGTTTATTTGGAATTAGGTCTTCCCGAACTATCTCCTGGATATCGCCGGTGATTTGTGTTCTTCTTTTATCTGCGTATTTTTCCCGTATTTCTTTTAATTCCCGGGAAATTTCTTTCCGGATATGTGATTCAGAAGAGAGAAGTTCAACCAGTCTTCTTATCTCTGATTCAAGTTGTTCACGTTCGTCTACTAACTTCTGTTTTTCAAGGGCTGCCAGACGACGTAGTTGCATCTGCAGGATAGCTGTTGCCTGGACTTCATCAAGAGAGAATTTTTCAATGAGGGCTACTTTTGCCTCATCAGCAGTCTGGGCAGCTCTGATAGTTGCTATAACTGCATCAATATTATCAATAGCATGTAACAGACCGCGTAAGATATGGACTCGTTCTTCAGCCTTTCTCTTGTCAAATTCACTCCGACGGGTAATCACAGTTATCCGGTGACGGACAAACTGTTCCAGAAGACTGACCAGACCCAGAATCTTTGGCTGGTTGTCGACTATTGCATAATTAATGATACCAAAGGTGCTTTCAAGGGCGGTATGCTTGTATAGATGGTTTAAAATGAGTTGGGGTCTTGCATCTTTGCGTAGATCAATAACAATTCGCATACCTTCCTTATCAGACTCATCACGAAGATCAGATATCCCTTCAATTCTCTTTTCATGTACCAACTGAGCAATGTGTTCTATGAGTTTTGCTTTATTGACCTGGTATGGAATTTCAGTGATTATTATCTGCGATCGTTTTCCTGAATCATCAATCTCGACAACACCACGAACAGTAAGTTTTCCCTGGCCGGAAAGATAGGCATTCTGAATACCTTCAGTACCCATGATAATTCCTCCGGTTGGAAAATCCGGTCCTGGCAGGATCTGCATTAAGTCATATACAGTGGCATCGGGATGGTCCAGGTAATAACATACTGCATCACATGCTTCACCCAGGTTATGTGGTGGCATTTTTGTTGCAATCCCGACTGCAATACCATCAGATCCATTGATAAGAAGGTTTGGAAGTCTTGCAGGGAGTACTGAAGGTTCCTGAAGAGATTCATCAAAATTCGGAAAAAAATCAACCGTCTCTTTTTCGAGGTCTTCAAGAAGTTCTTCAGCTTCCCTTTTAAGTCGCACTTCGGTGTATCGCATTGCCGCAGCAGAGTCACCATCAACTGAACCAAAGTTACCCTGACCATCGACCAGCATCATCCTGTATGAGAAAGGCTGAGCCATCTTCACAATAGTATCATAAATGGAGGAATCACCGTGAGGATGATATTTACCCATAACTTCTCCAACAACTCTGGCGGATTTTTTATAGGCTTTATCATGGGTATTACCCATTTCCCACATGGCAAAAAGTGAACGTCGGTGAACAGGTTTAAGACCATCTCTGACATCTGGTATAGCACGACCAATAATGACAGACATTGCATAATCGATATATGAGGATTTCATCTCCTCTTCGATGTTAATCTCGTTTACTTTAGGAGTAAAGAGAGGTTGCTGGTTGTCATCAGATGTCAAGGTTTGTCACCTCTTTTGCATGACGTTTAATGAAATCACGACGGGCAGAAACATCATCTCCCATCAGTTTCTCGAAAATTTCGTTGGCGTATGCGGCATCTTCAATAATAACCCGTTTGAGCACTCTGGTTTGTGGATCCATGGTTGTAGCCCAGAGCTGGTTTGCATTCATCTCTCCAAGACCCTTGTACCGCTGGACACCCACTCCCTTATCTCCCATCTCCTGCATGATTTCACGCATTTCATCTTCACTGTATGCATATTTTTCCTGTTTACCTTTAGCAATCCGGTAAAGGGGTGGTTGTGCGAGATATACATATCCGGCTTCGATTAGTGGCTGTAGATATCTAAAAAAGAATGTCATAAGCAGGGTATCAATATGAGCACCGTCTACATCTGCATCGGTCATAATGATGATATGGTGATACCGGGCCTTCTCAATATCAAATGATTCTCCGACACCGGTTCCGATAGCCGAAATCAGGGCCTGAATCTCAAGATTCTTTAAAATTTTATGCACGGTTGCTTTTTCTACGTTTAAAATTTTACCCCGGAGCGGAAGAATCGCCTGGAATCTTCTATCCCGACCTTGTTTGGCGCTGCCCCCTGCAGAATCACCCTCTACAATGTAAATTTCACTTTTCTCAGGCGACCGCTCAGAACAGTCAGCAAGTTTTCCAGGAAGTCCAGAAGATTCAAGTGTGCTTTTTCTTCTGGCCAGTTCCTTTGCTTTTCGTGCTGCCTCTCTTGCCTGGTAGGCCAGGACAGCCTTCTCTACAATGGCATTCAGGTCTTTTGGGTGTTCTTCAAAGTATTCACACAAGGAAGAATAGACCAGTGAGTCAACAATTCCCCTGACTTCACTATTACCAAGTTTCATCTTGGTCTGACCTTCAAACTGTGGAGAAGCCATTCGAATGGAAATTATTGCAGTCAGTCCTTCCCTGACATCATCACCTTTAAGAGACAGATCCTGGTCCTTGATGGCTTTGTTCTCTTTTGCCATCTTATTTATGGCTTTTGTAAGGGCTGATCTGAAACCTTCCAGATGTGTCCCGCCTTCCTTTGTATTGACACTGTTTACATAGGTAAACACTTTTTCTGAATATGCTGTAGCATATTGGAATGCAATATCGACTTCAACCTTGGCATCTACATCTTTTCTTTCAAATGCAATGACAGATTCATGAATAGGCTGGGCATCATGGTTGAGATATTTCACATACTCAATAATACCTCCCTGGTACAGGAATACTTCATTGCACTCTTCAAGATCTTCACATCGTTCATCGGTGATGCAGATACTAATCCCGGAATTTAAAAAGGCAAGTTCTCTCATTCGGTGTGCCAGGATATCATAATCAAAATCAATGGTTTCAAAAATACCCGGGTCGGGAAGAAATGTAATCTGGGTGCCTGTTACCTGGGATAAATACTGATTTAAAAATTCTTCTTTTATTTCCGGGCAATTTTCAGGTAATTTTCCATATCTCCGAATATACCTTTCTTTTATTTCTTCAAAATCTTCTTCTCTTTTTAATAATTCCGCCTGTGGTTGCCCTTTTGAAAAACTTATGAGATATTCAAACCCATGTTTCCAAACCTTTGCAACAAGACTGACGGAAAGTGCATTTACAACAGATACACCTACCCCGTGAAGACCCCCTGATACCTGGTATGTGTCCTTGTCAAATTTTCCACCTGCATGAAGAACAGTAAGTACCGTTTCAAGGGCACTTTTGTTGTCATTTTCCTTCATGGGTTCGATTGGAATACCTCTCCCGTTGTCTTCTACGCTAACTCTGCCATCTTTTTTAATGACTACCTGGATATGAGTACAGAAACCAGCCAGTGCTTCATCAATAGAATTGTCGACTACTTCATATACCAGATGATGGAGACCCCGGGTATCAGTAGATCCGATATACATCGCAGGTCTTTCCCTGACAGGTTCTAGACCGCGGAGTATTTTGATATTATCAGAATTGTATGAATCGGACAATAGAAACCTCCCAAAAAATATGTGTTGAGAAAATGTGTCCATTACTATTGGCTCTGGGAGGACTAAAATATGGCGTTTTAAAAACGCTGAAAAAGATTATTATTCAGACTTCAGGGGATCTGAAATCCGGGTCACGCATTGATTTCAAAAAGAATGCTCCTACCACGCCAAAGGTAATAACGGGTGAGACAAATTCAGGGATATGAAGACCAAAACTGTCTACGAGCATGATTATTCCGAGGAATAAAATTGAATACATTGCGCCATTCTTCAAAAACCGGTATCTCCTTATCCGGTCAATATTCCCCACAGTAATTTGTCTGACCGCTATTGCTCCTAATGCATTTCCAACCAGGATAAGTGGAACTGACATAGTAAAGGCAAACGCACCAAGAACTCCATCAATAGAAAATGTAGCATCGATAACTTCAAGGTACATGATTTTACTGATATCTGATAGGTCACCACCCATGAGTTTTTGTTCTGCAAGTTCTGCGTTCTGCCTGAATCCATGAACAATAAAAAATGCAGTAGATCCCACTACTGCTCCAAAAGCCATGAGCGGATTTTTCTCAATTGCAAACCAGACAATCGCCATTAATAGGATAGATACTGCCGCATAAAACCAGACTCCTTTTGAAAAGAAATATCTCTCTCCACGCAGTCCGAAATTTTTCTCTTCAAGAAAGAGCCAGTGTAAGAAGAGAAAAATAAGGAAAGTTCCTCCTCCAATAAGTAATATTGGAGATGATGTCTCTATTGCATCTTTTATTCGTGGATCATCACTAAACATGGCTGTAAACGCTTCCCAGGGAGTAAGTCCGGGGGTAGATAACCAGACAAGAAGAAGAGGGAGCAGACCTCTGACCAGGAAAACAGCAAATAGTATTCCCCAGAGGAGAAACCATCTCCGGTATTTAGGCTGCATGGTTCCAAGAACTTCTGCATTGATAATGGCATTATCGATACTGCAGATGATTTCAAACATGCAAAGCCCCATTATCGTCAGGATAATTGTAAACAGTTCCACAAATGAAGGTATGAGACGATATGATATAGAGTATAGTTCTCAGTATCAATGCCTATTTAGGCATTAATGAAAAAATTATATAGTGATCATACCTATTCGATGATATGACAGGGAAAGGTTTTCTCATTTTTTTCCTGGTTCTTATTTTTTTTGTTTTTATATCCGGTTGTGTTATTCCTAAAGATCTTGGTTCTTTATCTGATAACCATCCTGAAAATCCAGTACGACCGACATTTTCTGATGATGCCGGAGTTATCAATAACAACGGACTGGAAACAAATACCGGGACTATCGTAATTGAAAACAAAGAGAACAGAACGAAATAAGAGCATTATCCATAATATCTGATTTTTAGTGCAAAAAAGGAAAACATAAGAAAACGAGAAAAAACTTACACATCTTTGATTGTAATAGTTCCCCCGGTTCCGTCCACTTCAGCAATCTGTCCGGCTGGAAGATCTGTTAAGGGTATTCCAATACGGTCAATCATTGGAATTTTACCCATGATGGCACCGACTACTATGATTGTCTCAGCTTCACCATTGATGATAGCTGCAGGAGCATGTCCGTTGCGCGAAAGGGCATAGAGAATATAACTCCCGACAGTTGATCCTTTTCCATACTCAAATGCAAGGACAGATCCAGTGATATCTTTTCCTTCCAGTGGGTGACCTGGCTCTATTACGATTCCTGTTTCCGGATTTACGCCGGAAAGAAATGAGATTGGATCCGGGGCGATAAGTATAGGCCCTTTTCCAATGCCACGCGATATACCGCGTCCATGGAGAATCATGCACACTCACGTATAAGTAGAACGACTGGGTAATTATGTACTATGGAACAGCCTCTTGCACGTATCTCCTGTGAAAATGAGATTCACTATCAGATCCGGATTCAGGAGTTGGAGGCCCAGAATCTTGAGTTATCCATTCGATCAGAAGAATTAATCAAGGAAAATTCTGTTCTGAAACGGGAAAACTCTCAGCTTAAACGGATGCCGCTATTTGTTGCGCTTGTTGTGGATATCTTCGATAACGGAGAATTGTATCTGCGTCAGATGGGTAATAATCAGGAATATGTTACCCAGGTATCAGATGAGCTGCGCCCAAGCCTTTATCCTGGATGCAAAGTTGCCGTAAACAACGCTCTTTCTGTTGTAAAGATCCTGGAGGATACCTATGATTCCCGGGTCAGAATAATGGAACTTGATGAGTCTCCGAATGTGACTTTTGAATATGTCGGTGGATTAACAAAAGAGATAGAGGAGATTCGTGAAGCAGTAGAATACCCACTCACCATGCCGGAGGTATTTGAAAGGATTGGGGTAGAACCACCAAAAGGAATATTGCTGTATGGTCCTCCCGGAACCGGGAAAACCCTTCTTGCAAAAGCAGTTGCACATAATGCCAAGGCTACCTTCATTCGGATGAGTGGTAGTGAGCTTGTTCATAAATACATCGGTGAAGGAGCGCAAATGGTTCGGGAACTCTTTGCTCTGGCCCGTGATAGGGCACCTTCCATTGTATTCATTGACGAGATTGATGCTATCGGAACAACCCGGACCAATGACGGAACAAGTGGAAGTGCTGAAGTTCAGCGAACTCTTATGCAGCTTCTTGCAGAAATGGATGGTTTCGACAACCGGGGAGATGTCAGGATAATGGCAGCCACAAACCGGGTGGATATGCTTGATGCAGCCCTCCTGCGACCTGGCAGGTTTGACCGGATAATTGAAATACCGGTACCTGATATCATTGCCCGAGAAGAAATTATCAAAATCCATACCCGGAAAATGACTATTTCACCTGATGTTAATCATGCTGAAATATCCCTTTTAACCGAAGGTCTGACCGGAGCACAGATTCAGGCCGTCTGTCGGGAGGCGGGTATGTTTGCAGTAAGGAAAAGTGCTTTTGAAGTAACAAATCAGGACATGCTCGATGCTATCACTAAGGTTTCAGGAGAAGACCTGGATACTGAAGAGCGGATGTTTTCCTGATTCTTTTTTTATGAACCTGCTGATAATCAGCAGACCTGGCGTCAGGATTTATCATGAATTGAGAAAATCCGAGACTGCCTGGTATGCACTTCGTTTTTATGATCCGCTAGAAACTCCTATTGGAATTTACATATCCATAGGTTCATTGTCTGCTGCTCTCTCGCTGGCATCAGATTTGAAATACTTCATCCGTAAATACGGGATTGACCATTTCTTTGAAGTAAAACCCGGATTATTTTGCACTTCTGCAGTTGCCAAATCAAAGTATCTTACCAGAGATAACGCTTCCGGAAAATGGCCCTGGAAGATATATGTTCAGATAGACAGCAATGCAACAATTAACCGGTATAGTACTCTTCCGGAAAATGGAATAATCGTTGTAGATGGAAAGACACAGGGGGACTACCTGATTCCTGTATACTGCACAGAAGAAGAATATGTAGTTTTTCAGTATGTTTTTTAAAAAAAGAAATGTTCAGGCAAACATAGCACCAGCAGTTGAAAGCCTCTGGTCTTTTTCAAAATCATACCTGAACTTGTTTAGGGCCATCATGAAATCTTCATGACATACATGTGGATGTTCTTTTCTGATAGCAAACATTCCTGCTTCCATGCAGATAGCATTCAGGTCTGCTCCGTTTCTTCCTTCCGTAAGCCTTGCTATCTCCATCATATTGACGTCTTGAGCAAGGTTCATGTTTCTCGTATGAACTTTAAGTATTGCATGTCTCCCGTCTGTATCCGGGAGAGGAATTTCAATAATCCGGTCAAACCTGCCTGGACGCAGAAGAGCTGCATCAAGGATATCAATCCGGTTCGTCGCTCCGATGATTTTTATGTCACCTCTCTGTTCAAAACCATCCATTGCTGCAAGAAGCTGCATAAGAGTCCGCTGCACTTCACGATCTCCGGAAGTCATGGCTTCTGTACGGGATGCACCAATGGCATCAATTTCATCAATAAAAATTATCGAGGGAGCTTTTTCCTTAGCAAGGTCAAACAATTCCCTTACTAGCCTGGCCCCTTCTCCAATATATTTCTGGACTAATTCAGATCCAACAGTATGCAGAAATATCGCATGTGTTTCATGGGCAACTGCCTTGGCAAGCAGAGTTTTCCCGGTACCGGGAGGCCCATAGAGGAGAACTCCTTTGGGAGGTTTTATCCCTATTTTTTCAAAGAGTTCCGGTCTTGTCATCGGAAGTTCAACGGCCTCACGGATTTCCATGATTTGTTTCTCAAGACCACCGATATCCTCGTATGTTTCACCCGGGGCATCCACAAGTTCCATTCCGTAAACCTGGGAATCGTACGTACTTGGAAGTACTTCGACAATGGCCAGTGATTGCTGATTAAGCGTGCACCTGACACCCGCTTTAAGCAGGTCCGGGTTAACAGACTGGGATACCCTGACCAGGAACCGAGGGCCCGCACTAGACCGGACCACAACGCGTCCCTGATCTACAATGTCGGTAATGGTGCCCACTATCAAAGGAGGAGTTTTCAGGTGTTCTATCTCACTTTTCAGCTTACGAACTTCCCGTTCATACCGGATTTTCTGGGTTTCGATATACCGCTTATCTGACTCCAGTTGTCGGATTTGCTCCTTTAATTCCTGGTTTTGCGATTCCATTCCTGCAACCCGGTCTACTAAGTACCTATATAACTCTTCAGGAGTTTTCATATCATCCTGGTGGCGGGTTGCTTCTGCCATCTGATCAATCAGGTATATAGGGGTAAGTGACTATATGATGTTTGCGAAAATGCAGTGTGAAATGTGCGGCGCAGAAGCCAAAGGCCCTTTGAAAAGGATCAAGATCGAAGGGACTGAACTTTCTGTGTGTAATGCCTGTGCTAAATATGGAACTGAAGTACAGGGAACAGCTCTCCGGTCTTCAGCACCATCGTCTTCGAAACCAACCGGTTTTCAAAGTCAGGGAAAAACCCAGACTGCCCATTCCAGGGACCTATTTGACAGGTTAGGAGAGATTGTTGAAGATTATTCTGACCGGATACGGGATGCAAGGATGAAGCTGGGTATGACACAGAAAGATCTTGCCCTTGCGATGATGGAGAAAGAACTTCTGGTAAAGAAACTTGAAAAAGGTGAATTAGTCCCTGAAGACGCTGTCAGAAAAAAATTAGAGAAAACACTGAGTATTCGTCTGATTGAAGAAGAATCATCTGAACCAGCAGACCTTCATCATGCACGGATGACAACCACCATGGGCGACGTTATCCGTATCAAGAAGGCTAAGAAGTAAAACTCATTTTTTTCATGCGTGTATCTCATAATTTGTGTTGAACTGATATCCATGTCATGCTATGGCATGGCATGATAACGAAACCTTTAAGCCTCGCGATATTGACTCCTGATCATGACAAACTGCGTGGAGGAGATAGTATCTGCAAAAACCTGCAGCCTAGCTTCCGCCAGCCTGTTGAACGAATTGTCTGTCAGATTATTCGGTTATCGTTTTTATCAGTTCTTTTTTAGCTTTTTCCGCTTTTTCTGGTACTGAGTTGTCACTCGTACCAAACCGGAGTGATTTGTTATGAGAGGTAAAGATATCAGACTTGAAAGAATCATGAACCGCAACACGAGAAAGACCATTATTGTTCCGATGGATCATGGAGTTACTCTTGGTCCCATTCCTGGACTTATTGATCTTACGGAAGCAGTAAACTCTGTTGCTGAAGGTGGAGCAAACGCAGTCCTTGGTCATGTTGGTCTGGCCCTTCACGGACACCGGCAGCGTGGCCATGATGTGGGACTAATCCTTCATCTGTCAGCATCAACGGCAATAGGACCTGATCCAAATGAGAAAGTCCTTGTCAATTCTGTGACGAATGCTCTTAAAATGGGGGCAGATGCAGTCTCAATGCATGTAAATATTGGTGCAGATTCAGAAGCCCAGATGCTGACAGACCTTGGTCATGTAGCGATTGAATGCATGGAATGGGGTGTCCCGCTTCTTGCGATGATGTACCCCCGGGGAAGAAATATACAAAATGAACATGATGTGGAACATGTCAGCCTGGCTGCACGGGTTGCAGCAGAACTTGGTGCTGATCTGGTAAAGACCAACTACACAGGCGATCCGGATACATTCCGCGAAGTTACCAGGGGATGTCCAGTTCCAGTAGTTGTTGCAGGCGGATCAAAAACAGAAGATCTCACCACCCTTGAACTCATAGAAGGTTCTATGGAAGGGGGAGCAGCAGGTCTTTCGATTGGCAGGAATGCATTCCAACACGAAAATCCCTGCTCATTCGTTCGTGCCTGTGCAAAAATAGTTCACGAAGGATTCTCTGCAGTTGAAGTTAATGAGATGCTGAAAGGAGGGATGTTATGATTGGAAAAGAGATACGTATTGAACGTATAATGGACCGGAATACCGGTAAAGCCGTTATAATTCCCATGGATCATGGTATGACTCTCGGCCAGATAGATGGTCTTTTGAATATGACTGAAACAGTAGCAGAGGTATCTAATGGTGGTGCTAATGCAATCATCCTTCATAAAGGCCTGGTAAAAAGGGGACATAGAAGAAAAGGACGGGACATTGGCCTCATTATTCATTTATCTGCAGGGACCAGCATGAATCCTGATCCTAACGATAAAGTTCTCATCTGCAGTGTTGAAGAAGCTGTTTCTCTTGGTGCTGATGCTGTTTCCATTCACATCAATCTTGGAGCTCCTCAGGAATCCAGAATGATTGAATCAGCAGGACAGGTTGTCCGTGACTGCAACCGATGGGGAATTCCACTTCTTGCCATGGTTTATCCCCGTGGTCAGGGGATTAATCCGACTGATCCACGACATGTTGGTCATGCTGTCAGGGTTGCAGAAGAGCTAGGTGCAGACCTGGTAAAGACCAATTACACCGGAGATCCCGAATCTTTTGCAAAAATTGTAAAAGCATCATCGATTCCTGTTTTTATTGCCGGGGGAGAGAAAGGAGAGGATATTGACTCGTACAATTCAATATACGATGCAGTTCACTTTGCCAGATGTGCAGGAGTATGCATGGGGAGAAATGCGTTCCAGCGTGATAATGTCGCAAAATTTGTATCAAATGTCTGTAAGGTTGTTCACGAAGGAGTCCGCCCTGACAATATTTGAGGAATTATGAAACAGGTATTTGTTGACCTCAGGCCCTGGAACAAGGAACTTGCAATAGTAGCCCTTGAATCAGGTGCCGATGGTGTTATAACAGAATCTGCAGTGCCAGTTCGAGAACTTGGTCGTATTCTGGTTATTGCTCCTGATGGTGATCTCGTTCTGGACAAAGATATCAGGGAAATGACCATTGAAAGCACTGATGATCAGGCTCTTGCGATGGCAGCTGCCAGGTCAGGGCGGATAATTGTCCATACTCCGGACTGGACAATAATCCCTCTTGAAAACCTTGTTGCCTGTGGTGAAAATGTCATAGCTGCTGTAACGAATATGAAAGAAGCAAAGCAGGCTTTGACAGTTCTGGAAAAAGGAGTCGCCGGTGTTCTTGTAAAGACAACAGATCCTGATCTTATCCGAAATATTGCGAAACTTGCCCAGGCAGGATCAACCGGCCAGCAATTGCATAACATTTGTATCACCGCGGTGAAACCTGCCGGTATGGGAGAACGTGTCTGTGTTGATACTTGTTCACTCATGGTAGATGGAGAAGGAATGCTGGTTGGAAATACATCTTCAGGCTTTTTTCTCGTTCATGCTGAAACTCTTACAAACCCGTATGTTGCACCCCGGCCATTCAGAGTAAACGCTGGCGGAGTGCATGCCTACCTGCAGATAACCGGAGGAAAGACTGCATACCTTGCAGATCTGAAAGCAGGAGACCGAGTAAACATTGTTCATGGAAATGGATCCTCCCGGGAAGCTACTGTAGGGCGGGTAAAAATCGAGAGAAGACCTCTATTTCTTGTTGAGGCTGAATTTGAAGGTCAGAAATTATCAGTAATACTCCAGAATGCAGAGACCATCCGGCTGGTAAGACCAGATTATTCTGCAGTATCCGTCACTTCCCTTAAACCTGGTGACATTGTTCTTGGTAGTGTCGAAAGTGGAGGCCGTCACTTTGGCATGGCAATTGATGAAACCATCATTGAGAAGTAACATGAAGATTGGTATCATTGGCGGAACGGGAGGAATGGGAAACCTTTTTTCAGAGGTGTTCAAAAAATCTGGCCATGATGTGTTTGTTTCAGGAAGAAAAACAGAAATTACCAATGAAGACATAGCCCGTCTTACAGACATCGTAATCATTTCGGTTCCCATAAGTGAAACGGTACCGGTTATTTTAAAAATTGCCCCTCTCCTGAAAGAACATCAGATTCTATCCGATTTTACGTCTCTTAAAGTAGAACCAATTCATGCTATGCTAACATCCAGGGCACGGGTTATTGGATTTCATCCCATGTTTGGCCCAACTGTAGGCTCTATTCATGGTCAGACAATAATAGCCACCCCTGTCAGATGCAAAGAAGATGATATTTTGTTTTTTACCTCACTCTTCGAAGGTCAGGGTGCACGAGTTACCCTGACCTCTCCTGATGATCATGATAAAATGATGGCAGTCATCCAGGGCCTTACTCATTTCAAAGCGATACTCTTAGCTGGAACGATGAGAAGACTCGGAATTTCACCTGCCGATACCGAGGTATATATGAGTCCGGTATACCGGATTGAAACGGGAATTGCCGGGAGACTCCTTTCTCAAAACCCAGAACTGTATGCAGATATTCTCTGTATGAATCCGTATTTCCCAGAAGTCCTCTTAACCTGTCAAAATGCAGGACGGGAGATGGCAGATATTATTTTTAAGGGTGACCGGGATGCATTTCAAAAAGAATTTTTAGCGTCAAAAGAATGGTTTGGATCATTTTGTGACCAGGCACAGGAAGAGACAGATCATTTAATCCAGGCTATGGTGGAAAAATGACACTGATTACACTCGGGCCACAAGGCACTTTTTCTCATTATCTTGCACAGTCACTGGATACTGATATTATCCTTGTTCCCTCAATTGGGAGAATCTTTGCTCATATTGTAGAGTCAGGAATATCAGGACTGGTTCCACTTGAGAACAGTGAGGCTGGAGGAGTTGCAGCTACTATGGATGGGTTGATGCAGTACCCGGTATTCATCACTGCAGAAACATATCTCCCCGTTCACCATTGTTTCGCTTCAGATTACCCTATGGATAAAATATCGGTAATATTTGCCCATACACAAAGTCATGAACAATGTAGCAGATTTGTTGACAAACTTGGTCTTCCGGTAATTCATACTGAAAGTAATGCTGCAAGTGCAAGATCGCAGACAGAAAAACCTGGTTCAGCGGCAATTATTTCTAGAACTCTAGCTGAAACGCATAAAATACCGGTACTGGCAGAGAATATTGAAAATAATCAGGATAACATTACCCGGTTTATCATGGTAAGTAAAAACCGTGGATCTGAAAAAAATCCAGAAAAATGTAGTATAGTTGTGGATCCTGGTGAAAACAGGGCTGGGCTTTTATATGATCTGTTAAGTCCATTTAAGGATAACGGGGTGAACCTGACCCGGATAGAATCACGCCCATCAAAACGTTGTATGGGCAATTATGTTTTTTTCATTGACATTCAGTGTGAAGGTGGGTGGAAAGAAGCAGTTGACCAGATAATCAGGATTACCCGGGTAAAACATCTGGGTTGTTACCGGGTACTCGGAGATGCCTCATGCAGGTGACTATTGGAAAATGTGGTCCGGTAGATGTGACACTCTCTGCACCAGCATCAAAAAGTTATACCCACCGTGCATTGATACTTGCAGCCCTTGCAGATGGAGAGTCAAAAATTATTGGTCAACTAGATGCTGATGATACCCGGATGACTGCACGTGCTCTCATGCAGCTTGGAGTCCGAATTGAATGGAGCAAAGAATGTATCAGGGTTTATGGCAGGGGAGGCTCTCTCTCAATTCCAGGTGCTGCTATTGACATCCAGGATTCGGGAACCTCCATGCGTCTATTAACCACCGTCTCCCTATTAGCTAAAGGTCCGGTAATTCTTACGGGAAGTCCCAGAATGCAGGAGCGGCCTGTGGGAGTCCTTGTGGATACCCTGAATTCTGCCGGAGCAAAAATATCATATCTGAAAAATAATGGATTTCCTCCCATTAAGATTGAAGGTTCTGTTCCATCAGGAGAAATCACGATTGATGGAAGTATTTCCAGTCAGTTCATTTCGTCAATACTACTTTCTGTCCCTTATGCAAAAGAAGAAGTCAGACTGCATCTTACAGGTGAACCAGTCTCTCTTCCATATATCATGATGACAATAGACAGCATGCAGGCATTTGGAGCCAGTGTCTCATTAGATAAGAAAGATAATGAACCAGTTTTTATTGTTTCGCCAAAGCATCAATATCAGCCACGCAGGTTTAGTATAGAAGGAGACTTTTCTTCTTGTTCGTACTGGTTTGCCCTTGCTGCAATTCTGGGTGGTTCTGCGACCATACAGGGTCTGAATCCTTGTTCTGCACAGGGAGATAGAAGATTTCTGGATGTCCTGGAAAAAATGGGGTGCACCAGAACAATTACCGGAGATGCTATTACCATCAGCCGAGACATTAAAGTTCCATTGAAGGGAATTGATGTAGATATGGCAGACTGTCCTGATGTTGTGCAGACAGTCTGTATGGTTGCCGCGGTTTCACAAAGCCCTACCCGGATTTTCGGAGTTCATCACCTCCGCATGAAAGAGAGTGACAGAATTGCTGCAATCGCAAAAGGTCTTACCGGGCTTGGTGGAAACGTTGTGACAAAAGAAGATGAAGTGATTATTTACCCAAAGCCGCTTCATGGCGGAGTAATTCATCCTGAAAATGATCATCGTACTGCAATGAGTTTTGCAATACTTGGTTGTGCAATAGGAGATGTCACAATCCTTGATGCAGGATGCGTTACAAAATCTTATCCAAAATTCTGGGAGGAGTTACGACGGATATGGCAAAACGCCGTATCGTGCTGATTGGGTATCGGGGAACAGGAAAGAGCAGTATTGGAAAATCTCTTTCTGCAAAAACCGGACAAAGTCACATTGATACAGACCAGCTTATCGAGGATGCAACAGGAAAAAAAATCCCTGAAATATTCAGGGATGAGGGAGAGGAAGGTTTTCGGGAGATTGAGCAGCATGTTATCGCCAGGATACCATCCGGAGCAGGTATAATTAGTACTGGTGGAGGAGCAATTCTTCGTTCAGAAAATGTCCGGATGCTCCGGATGAATAGTTACATGGTGTTTTTGACTTCAAGGCCTGAAGTAATAGCCCGGAGAATAACCGGAACAAATCGTCCATCACTCACCGGGATCTCCCCTGAAAAGGAGATTGAAATAGTCCTGAATGAAAGGTTATCTGCTTACCGGAGTGCATCAGATTTTGTTATTGATACCAGTTCAACCTCCTCCAAACAGGCAGCATCTCTCATCCTGGATAAGATCAGCAGAGGAATGTCGAACTTACAAAAAAGAAAAACTCTTTTTTCCATGGTAACAGATACTCCCATCCCGACACGGGAAATAGCCCACCTGAAGAAAATATCCGGTTACAATGACTTTTTTTTATATGGTATTCTCGGGTACCCTGCAATGCAAAGTAAAAGCCCTGTCATCTACAACCATCTTTTTGCAGATTTTGGAATGCCTGCCCATTATACCTGGTTTGAATTCAAAAATCCTGCAGCGTTTCTTGCATCACTTCCTGGAACAGGAGTCAGGGGACTTTCTGTTACACATCCTCATAAAGAAACAATCATTCCCCATCTTGATGAAGTAAAACATGATGCGGAAAATATCGGTGCGGTAAACACCGTTCTAATTCTTGACGATCAAAAATTTGGTTTCAATACCGACTGGAAAGGGATTTACCGCCCGCTTGAAGGAACTGAAGGTGATATTGCCGTTGTCCTTGGTGCAGGTGGAGCAGCAGCAGCAGCGGTTTATGCCGTTTCTATGCGGGGATACAGACCAGTTATCCTCAACCGATCCCCTGACAGAGCAAAAGCACTTTCCCGGAAGAGTGGTGCGGAGATAGGGACACTTGATCAGATCTCAAAATTCTCTCCAGACCTTGTAATCAATGCAACACCAGTTGGAATGGGTTCAGACCCGCACATTCCAATCCCTGCATCTGCACTAAAGCCTGAGATGAAAGTGTTTGACCTTGTATACACTCCCCGGGATACTCCACTGCTTCAGGCTGCTCTTCAGGCCGGCTGCTCAGTTATTCCGGGAACTGAGATGTTTATCCATCAGCTAGCAGAGCAGTTTAAAATCCTGACTGGAATTGATACACCGATTATCAGACTTCGGGAGATGCTTTCATGAACACATTTGGACACAATTTCCGGGTTACAACATTCGGAGAAAGTCACGGAGCTGCAATCGGTGTTGTTATTGACGGTTGTCCTCCCGGTTTTTCATTGTCTGAATCAGATATCCAGCCATTTCTTGACAAGAGAAGACCTGGTCAGAATGACCTGGTAACTCCCCGGAAAGAATCTGATGAAATACAGATTTTATCAGGAATTTTTGATGGTAAAACACTTGGAACTCCAATATGCCTGCTTATTCATAATACCTCGATGAAATCTGCGGATTATGATGAACTTAAAGATCTCTTCAGACCTGGTCATGCTGACCGGGGGTACATGGAAAAATATGGTATCCGGGACCATCGGGGTGGAGGACGAAGTTCTGGTCGTGAGACCGCAGCACGGGTAGCTGCTGGTGGAGTGGCCGCTCTTTTTCTTGCACAATACAAAATACGGATTATTGGAACCCTGTTGCAGGTCAAGGGAGAAACAACACAGGACGGTATTGAAAAGGTTATCCGGACAGCCCGTGATTATGGGGAGTCTGTTGGAGGGATAATAGGGATTACTGTCTCCGGATGCCCTCCCGGTCTTGGAGATCCGGTCTTTGGGAAACTTGATGCTCTTATTGCCTATGCCATGATGGGTATAGGGGGAGTAAAAGCGGTGGAGATAGGCTCTGGAATTACCGCTGCAGTTATGACCGGATCGCAGCATAATGACCAGATGACTCCGGATGGGTACCTCTCCAATAATGCCGGAGGAATTCTTGGAGGTATCTCTACCGGACAGGAGATTCTTGTTCGTCTGACTGTAAAACCAACTCCTTCAGTGAGGACTGTGCAAAAGACCATTGACACCCAGGGTTTTGAAAAGACTATTTCTGTCCAGGGCAGGCATGATCCCTGTATTGCAGTCCGGATTGTTCCCGTTGCTGAAGCAATGATGTCTCTTGTTCTTATTGATGCTTTTCTGGAGCAAAGGAAAATTAATCCTCATTTTATGCAGGAGCCCAGATTTCAGCATGAATAAACGTCTTCCCCTCCTTCTTGCACCTGCAGGATCTAAAGAGGCCCTTTATGCTGCATGTGCAGCTGGTGCAGATGCCGTTTATCTTGGTGGCAGACAGTTTGGAGCCAGGCAGTTTGCAGCAAATTTTTCTAACGAGGAACTGGAACATGCGGTCAGGTATGCTCATCTCCGGGGTATAAGGGTCTATATTACTGTTAATACTCTTATCACCGAACATGAGGTTTCTGATGTTGTCAGGTACCTGGTATATCTTTATAAAATCGGTGTAGATGGGGTTCTTATCCAGGATATCGGGCTATTATCCCTTGCTCATCAGTATATCCCTGACCTTACTCTCCATGCATCCACCCAGATGGGAATTCATAATGTTCCGGGAGCCGTGTTTGCTGCAAAACACGGGTGTAGCAGGATAGTTCTAGCCCGTGAACTTAATCCGGAAGAAATACGGGAAATTGCAAAGGAATTATCCGGTCTTGATGTGGATCTTGAGATCTTTGCTCACGGTGCTCTTTGTTATGCCTATTCGGGCCGGTGTCTTCTCTCTTCTCTTGTTGGAGGAAGAAGCGGGAACCGGGGGATGTGTGCCCAGCCTTGCAGGAAACTCTACCAGCTTGAATCTGGAACCAAAGACCTGTGGGGACGGCTGGAGAATGAAAAACCCGATGGACATCCGGAATATCTCCTTTCAACAAAGGATCTCTCGGTATATCCTGTCCTTCCTGATATTGTGAATCTCCCGGTTTCGGTTTTGAAAATTGAAGGGCGGATGAGGTCACCTGAGTACGTGGCAGCAGTAACATCAATATATCGAAAAGTCCTTGATGCTATCCGGAATAGAACGTTTCATCCTGATCCCGAAGATATTGCCAATCTAACAATTGCTTTTTCCAGGGATTTTACAACCGGATATGTATCCGGAGCAGGTTTTTCTGATGTAATGGGCAGAAAATACCCTGGCAATCAGGGATATTGTATCGGAAAAATTATCTCTGCCCGGAAAGGAAAAGTCCAGGTCAGACTTTCTTCTTCAATTATTCCGATGCAGGGTGATGGACTTGTTATCAGAGATTCTGACCGGGAAGAAGGTCTTATTCTCCGGAATAATCCAGTCGTGAATGGAGATATTATTGAATTGCCATCCCCCTTTAATCCAAAACCCGGAGCTCAGGTCAGCATCACGAAAAGAAGACTTCTCGATAAGAAAATATCGGAACTTTTAGGTTCTCCGGACGAGCGATATGCCGGTTCTCTTAAGATTTCATGTTCGGTGAATTTCTTCCATGATGGTAAAATTTCCGGAACAGGGACAGTAATTGACCGGAATTCATGTGTTCATCCATTTGAATATCAGAGTCAGGAAACTGTTGAACCGGCAAAAACCCGGTCACTTTCCCGGGAGCAGATTTTAGAGCAGTTGAATAAAACCGGGGGGACACTCTTTTCATTTTTAGAGATAGTAGTAACCGGAGAAGAAGGACTATTTGCCCCGGTCCGGGTGCTCAATACCTTACGGAGAGAAATTCTCCTTGCTGCAGAAGATGCAATTATCAAATCCAGAATTCCCAGACCCGAATCTATCTCCGGAATTCTGAAACGATGTGATGATATTACAGGAAAAAAAGAACCTGTTCAGAGTATACCATTATCTGACTTAGAGCTAATTTCTATCGTTTCTTCAACTGCAGAGGCACGTGCAGCACTTGAGAATGGATCTTTCCGGGTGTACCTGCTCTGGGAGCCATCCGGATTGGATATTTCATCTCTTCTGGAATATTCCGGCCGGATAGGGATAATGGTTCCCGGAGTCATCAGGCAGAAAGAGCTCGAAATATTTCTTACAGATTTCCAAGACATTATCTCTGCCGGAATTTATCACGTTCTTGTTGATTCACCTGGCATTGGTGAATATCTCATCGAAAAATTCCCCGGGATTTCAGTATCCGGATACTATGGCCTTCCTGTCACAAACAGCAGAACGGCCGGAGTATTTTCAGATTTTGAGTTCTGCACACTTTCGCCTGAACTTTCCGGACAGGAGATCCGGTTTTTGTGTTCAGGATATCAAAAGGCAGAAGGTCCTGACCTTGCGGTCTGCTGTCAGGGGCTGATTGAAGCTGCCGTAACAGAGGATAATCTCTGTTCTCTCTCATCTGTGAGCGGCTCTAATTCTTTTGCAATCCGGGATGAAAAGAGGTATTCTTTTCCGTTTTATTGTGAAAAGTCCGGCAGAACACATATTCTGAATTCATCAGAACATAGTCTTGTTGATGAATCTTCAGATCTCATGAAACTCGGTATCCGGCGTTTTATCATTGATGCCCGGAACCGTGGAATGGATTATGCCGCTGGGATGACAAGGCTCTGGAAACAGATTCTAAATGATGAAATTTCCAGCGAGGAAAGAGAATCAATCCGGGAAAAGATCATCGAAATGAGTTATCATGGAATTACGAGGTCCGGTTACAGAAGAGGACTTTCCGGAATAAAATCATAAATTCCCTTTTTTATAATTATTTGAATCCTAACAGAAATACTTCTTATATCTCATCTCATCACGATAAAGTGCCACCTGAAAAATTTTAGAATATTCGAAATAACCAGAATTTAACAGATAACGCTATCATATCATACATCAAGAATATCATCATCCGAATGTGAACTGATTAAATTATAGCCGGAAATGGGAAAAATGAAGTCAATCATTTATTATTTTACCGGCACCGGAAATTCACTTTCCGTTGCAAAAAAAATCGCCGCTACCCTTGAAGAATGTGAACTGGTTCAGATCTCATCCATGAAAGATACTGCATGTGATATTGTTCCGGAAGCAGACCGTGTAGGTATCATATGTCCAGTATATTTTACTGGACTACCTGCAATGGTTGCTTCATTTGCAGATCGCCTTTACCTGGGCAGGGTAGAATATGTATTCTCTGTTGTTACCAATGGAGGAGGAGGAGGAATTTCTACCCTGACACAGCTTGATAGTATTATCAGGAGAAAATCAGGTCGCGGACTTTCTGCCGGATATTCTGTGATGATGCCAGGAAATTATATTCTGATGTACGAACCTCCAACCGGAGAAAAACAAGATAATATCCTGTCGTCTGCAGAAAATGAAATCCAGAGGATTATTGATGATGTCAGACAGTGTAGGAAACACCCACTTCACCGATCACTATTATGGTCTCTACTCCATGCTATCCTGTATTCCTGGTTCATTTCAGGAGTTCATAACAAAGACAGAAAATTTTCCGTAAGTAACAAGTGTACATCCTGTGGGATTTGTACATCAGTCTGTCCTGCAGACAATATTGAACTTATTGATAAAAAACCGGTCTGGAAACATCAGTGCGAACTCTGTTGTGCCTGTATCCACCTCTGTCCGGTAGAGGCAATACAGGCAGGTAAAAAGACGGCAGGAAGGATAAGGTACCGAAATCCGGAAGTAACCGTTTCAGAACTTCGAAATATTCCTCCCTTATCCGGAGAAGGAATAACCGATGAAATCTCACCATAAACAGGAAATGAAATAAAATTAAAAGAGGATAACTATGAAATCTCTTTTGATCGTATATTCATACCATCATCATAATACTGAAAAAATCTCACAGGTCTTAGCAAAAATCCTTGATGCACAAATAAAAAGACCTCATGAGATAAATCCGGAAGAATTATCCGAATACGAACTTGTCGGGTTTGGTTCAGGGATATATGGAGGAAAATTTCATAATCTCTGCTCTCTTTGGCAGATTCACTTCCACATGTCACAAATGGTAATGCATTCATTTTTTCAACTGCAGCACTCATAGGAGATACAAAAACCACTAAAGACCATTCATTGATGAGGGAAAAACTGAATTCTAAAGGATATGTTATTATTGATGAATTCAGTTGTAAAGGGTTTAATACGAATGGTTTTCTAAAATTTTTTGGTGGAATGAACAAAGGAAGACCCAATACTGAAGATCTCAAACATGCTGAAGAATTTGCATATAACATGATATAGAAAATTCAGAGATAATGATTCCAAAATAGTATAATGAAAATTGTTCTGGAACAATCCAGAATGGTTTACATAAACTATTGAGTGAATTTAATTAGTAACATTAAAAATAGTCTTTGTATCATTCCTATTTTGATTATGTTCAGCAGTTGACAAGAGTATGTATCGCCCTCAGGTATTAGAAGAAAATCTTAAAACCAGGCGGGTAATGAACCCAATTTTTTAATTTACCTTCTCAACGGTCAGGAAGAAGCGATAAATTAGTAAATAACTATCCTCAATTACAGGTATCCTCAATTGCTGTAGCAGAATTTCCCTATGGTATTAAACACTATAGCAACAGGGTGTATAAACCTACAATTGAATTTATCAATAAATATGAGCATGTTCCATTCAACACAAAACCGCTCATATTTTTGCAGAAGTATATCTAAGGATAATGAATCAGGGATTATAAATCTGAAACCATCTGAAATACCGGCCTTTAATAAGCCGGTTGTAATCTAAACCAAAAACAGTAACCCTTTTCCCTGTTTATAACGACATGCTTTTACATATTAGTTGATTAACCATGAGGTATTGAGAGTTCATTATGGGGGAGTTATGGACAATATAGCATATTATTCAGAAAAAGTAGCGATTGTAACCGGGGCAAACTCAGGGATTGGATTTGCTCTTAGTGAAGAACTCTTAAAGAGAGGTGCGGTCGTCTACATGGCTGGCCGCAGCCCGGATAAGTTAAAGGAAGCATCTGATAAACTCAGCTCATACAAAGATCGGATACACCTCCTTGTCATGAATGTGACAGACCAGCAGCAGGTGCAGAAAGGGATTGAGAATACCGCTGCAGAGGCAGGGAGAATTGATCTCCTCTTTAATAATGCAGGAGTCGGGGCTACACTGCCGTACGAACAGGCAACCCTTAAAGACTGGAAGGCGATCATCGACACAAACCTCTGGAGTGTCATATATGGTGTGCATGCTGCTGTTCCCATCATGCTAAAGCAGGGATCAGGCCATATCATAAACACCAGTTCAATTGCAGGAATCATTCCGTTTCCCTTCCAGGCACTCTATTCCCTGACAAAATTCGGAGTAACCGGGTATACTGAAAGCCTAAAGTATGAGCTCATGGACAAAGGACTGTTCTTTTCAACCGTCTGTCCGGCTAATATCGCGACTCCTATCTTTAACAAGAGTATAGATGGGAAAAGTCATGGAGATTTACGAGTTCCTGATGATGCTTATCCGGTGGACAAGGCTGCAGTTCTCATCCTTGACCGGGTATCTGAAAAGAAAGGGATTATCATCGTTCCTGAAGAACCATTCACCGGAATGTGGAAAAATTATGTCTCTGGAGAACTGGATGATGTGCTAACCCAGATGACCCGGGACAGAAGAGCGGCATTTGAAAAAGGCGGCATGTATTTCTGAAAACTGAAGCGTTGTCTCATGTCTTTAAAAATCAGTTCAGAATCAGACCTCACGCTTGAAGTTGTTATCCTGCTCATTCTGGGGATATTCATGCTCATCTTCGGTCTCCTTCTCTTCCCGATTCATACCGGAGACCTGCCGTATAATCCAGATAGTATGTATGGCTTGTTTCTGGTTATCGTATCTATCCAGATAATAACTATGGGGAGGACACCCTTTGGTGACCTCCGTCGTTCCTGGGCTGTCATTATTGTGGGAATGAGCACCGCTGTTCTTGGGATGATGGCATGTTTCATCCCTGGAATTTTGACTGATATCATCAGGATCATGGTCGGGGTTATCCTTCTTCTTGGAGGGATTGCCCTGATGTTTCAACTGTTCATCTCTGATAATAAAGCAAAAACGTGGATAAAAATTCCTGGAAAGGTGCGGCAGCTGATAGTTGCCTGCGGTCTTGTATACCTTCTTACATTCATTGCAGGTCTTATAACCCTTATTCCTGGATTAATAACCGATCCGCAGACCGGTTCATTACTGGTTCTCTATGGTATGACTCTCTTTTACCTTGCCTGGTGTATCCAGGATGTCCGGAGACAGTATCCGGATAGCATGGCTGAAGACGGGATTGGGGGTGCATAATGGCATCAGATACAATCACTTCAGATTCCCGGTGCAGGTTATTCCGGGAAGCATCCCTTCAACTCTCCTTTGCCATAATCCTTCTGCTGGGAGTTCTCCTTGTTGTGCTTGGTATCCTTCTCTTTCCGGTAAACCTGGGTCTCCTTCCCTTCTCCCCGGACGGTCAGTTAGGTCTCCTCCTGGTCCTGACTGCGGTGCAGATGATGGCACTGGGAAGTACCCCGCTCGGCCAGTTCAAGCGTTCATGGTTCATGGTGCTAATCGGGATAGGATTTGCATCCATGGGCATTATCTCCTGTATAGTTCCGGGTATCTTAACAGATATTATCCGGGAACTGCTTGGTTTCTTAAACATCATCGGTGGAGGAATCTTCCTTCTTACCGGGTTTCCATCGACCTATAAGGCTATCCAAAACCCACCTCCAGAATTAATCTCCAAGCTCCCGATTTATAAAAAGATGCTGAGTACCCAGACGATACTGAATATCGTCTCAATATCGTTTGGGGTAAGTATGCTGTTTCCAGGTATTGTTTCAGGGTTTATTATATCAGGTATTATTATCATCAACGGATTACTGCTCTTCCTGCTGGTAAGGGTACTGCTGAAGATATCATAACTCTCAACTTTTTTTTAAAAGACAAAAGGATACACTGATTATAGAAATTCAGGATCCTGGCTCATCTTCCAACAAGGGACGGGAGGAATGAAGCATGTGCCGTTTCTGTAAAGAGTCCTGCCCGACGGGGGCGATAGATGTGAGGACCGACGAGAGAGATCCATACCGGTGTATCGCCTGTCCCGGATGTATATCCCGGTTTCCGGATGGGGTGCTGAGTGAGAATGATATGTCAGAGAGCTGGGAGTATAATCTCAATGGGGAGCAGATATCTGTAGAGAAAATGAGGGGGAAGAAGATCTTGATATCTGTAATTTTAAATTAATACGTATCATTTTTCAGATCTAAAAAAAAATGAGTAGGTATCAGGAGGTCGTCATATTCAGGCCGGAGACTCATTAATTTCAAGGAAGTTCAGGGCATTTTGTCCGTACAATACGGGTTCCTTGTGGTATCCTGTATGAGGAAGTCCTTTAAACCGGACAAGCCAGGATCCGTTTATTTGTCCTGCAATCTGAAGAGAAAGAATGTCTGGAGTCAGGATATCTTCAGTCCCTACAACAAGCATTACATCCTTATTGATTCCTGAAAGTCCATCAAACGATCCATTCCACTCAAGGTTTGCCTTTGCTTCATTTCGAAGACCCAACGGTTCAGAAGAATTGTTTGCAACCGTTTCTATTATCTCGTGTAGAACTTTTGTTTCAGGTATGAGGACTGTATAGGTATTAGAATCCAGAATAAGTTTTCGGACTCGTTCAGGATGATCAATAACTAATTGTTGGGAGGTAGATGACCCCATAGAAGCCCCATATACATGCATACTATCATATCCAAGAGCGGATATCAGGGTTGCAGCATCATTTGCGTACTGGGCAATCGAAGGTGATGCATTATTATTACTACTATATCCAATCCCTCTGTGGTCATAAGTATATACATGGAATTTTGAGGCAAGGATGCCGATAAATGTCTCATTCCAGCCATCCATGGTTGCCCCGAATCCTTCTATCATAAGGAGAGGCTCACCTGATCCAAATTCCCTGTATCCAAGACTTACTCCATTTATGTCTGCAAATTGGACTGGGGTTTTGTCATATGATACCGATGGAACATCTGATCCTATTCTGTCTGAACTATTTTCAGAGCCAGGAATGACTACTGTTATAAAAAGGGCTAAAAGGCAAATAGCAATTAAAAATATCAGTGCATACTTTAGAGCGTTGTTCATAGAGATTCTCATCATACTGAATGCGATCACGATTCGTTATGATGTGTATTTAATTAACCGATAATCATATTTTGAGATAGTCGATCCGGCAAATCCATAAACTGGAAATTATGTTTCCGAGTGGAAAGGCTATAATATCAATCAGGATGTGAAATCAGTCGGGGAGAATATCAGGGATATTGCTAACTCCTCTGACCTGATTCCTTTTCAGGCAGATGGCATAATCTCTCCAAATGAATATCAATAAAATAAATTGTAATTCTTTAATTTTATGATTTCACCTTGTACAGCCAAATTGGAAATACAATGTACAATTTGTCCGCATCTATGAATTGAATATTTTTCCATGAAAATCTATGTGAAATTCTAAACAGACTCTGGATGGGGTTTTCATGAGTTAAGCATGAGATATAGCCTCATGGGAGTTTTTTAACATAAGTTTTTATTGTTTTCACCAGCATTTCTCCTTGCCCTGGACCAGCATAAAGAATAATCTCCTGAGAGACTATCAATACTTTTATATGTCAGAGGTTCAGGAGGCATACAGTGCGATCCTAAAGAGCCTGAAAACAAGTCCAAGAGGGCTTACCATCACGGATATCTCAAAAAAGATAAGAAAGGGTCGCAATTATACCGCTAAGTATCTTGATGTTTTACATGCAGAAGGAAAAGTCGAAGCCAGGCAGGTCGGGTCAGCAAAAGTATACTGACTCTCGCAGCGGGTCCCTATGTCAGCATTTCTCTGTTTTACAAAGAACATGATTGTAATCCTGGACCTGAATATGAATATCGTCCAGGTAAATGAACAATATCTCAAATTCACCGGACTATCCAAAGAAGATCTCATAGGGCAAAATATTCACGATAACGGATTTCCGGTCATTTCCATACCAGATACTCTTTCAATAATTAACTCGGTCAGCAAAGAACAGGTGATTCATGATGTCAGGTATTCAACAGGCAACGAAGAATATTTTTACAAAATGGAAGTTATTCCAACTCTTTTCGAGGAAAATGAGAAGGGAGTGACCATAGTACTTGAAGACATCACCGAGAAGAAACGTCATGTAAAGAACATGGAGTTTTTAGCAAGAACGGCTGAAGAATTGGTTGACCTTCCCCCTGATACCGACATTTTTGCATATATCGCTGACCGATTAAAAAGTCTTGTTCCGGAAAATCCTCGATTCTTTATACATTCTTACAATGAGACAGAGGACGAATTTATAATTCAAGCTTTTGAAGATAATACCTTCCTAAAAGGAGCTATGAATAATTTTGGTTATAATTTAATCGGTATAAAATTTCCAATAAAAGACTTCTTTTATTCTGCTCCCTTCAATGAAAATGCCTTTACTTTTAAGGATATGCGGGTTATGCATTTCAAGCCATTTTATGAAGAAGAGGAATACTCCTTTTATGATTGTTGTGCAAGATTGTTCTCAAAAGAGGATTGTAACAAATTTGCTCTGAAATTTAACATTGCAAAGATATACCTTACCGGACTTGTGTGGCAGGAACAATTATTCGGTATTGTTGGGATTTGTCTTAGTAAAGATAAAAAACTCGAAAATAAACAGGCTATTTTATCATTCTTCCGTCAGGGTTCAAAAGCACTGGCCCGGAGGATGACAGAGCAGAAATTATTGCGGTGTGAGCAGAAATTTAACGAATTTGCATCAGGTCTTGATATTCCTGTTATGATTTTGGATAAACAAAACGCTATTGTCAATATGAACGGGAAATTTACCGAAGAATTTGGATATACTCTCAATACTGTTTCTTCATTTGAAACCTGGGCCGAAAAAGCACTTTTGGATCCAGCCAAAAATGCATTGGAACAGATGCTAAAGAGGAGTGGTAGCGAAAACCAGGAGATTCATCAAGAAACCTTTAATCTTACATGCCATGATAAAACAAAAAAACCAGTCATTCTAAAACTCATCTCTTTCTCCGACGGGATGAAAGGACTGGTAATGAGTCCTCATGAGAACAAATAATATGGAATTATGTAATACTGTATCGGTCTTGATTTCAAGGCACATTGAGGTAGAACTACTCAATATGATGCTTGAGCCACCGGGTAAAGGTGATTAACTCTTCATCAGAATGAAAATAATGTTCTCCGGTCTCCATTACTTCTAATCTGCAATGAAATTTTTCTGTAAAATTTCTGATTGTATCAAATTCAACCAGATTATCCTTCGCTCCATATAAGATACATGTATTAATGT